>FWWL01003036.1_pt1 | contig 32084 bp, 39 predicted proteins | sample 2228331 | NCBI WGS metagenome assembly FWWL01 (sample SAMEA103939775, study PRJEB20133) | metagenome
CAAATGTTTGCTCTCGTACTTGCCATCCCTTTGGTTCATGGATGGCCTCCTTTCGTTTTTCGGAGATCATGCACCAAAGGGACGGCAAGCACGAGAGTGAGGCGGTTGCAGCAGATCCTTTCGCCGCCGAACGCCACAGACAACGTTGCCCAACCTATGCGCAACCACAAAAAAAGGACTTAGCCTGGTGAGCTAAGCCCTTGATTTTTCTGGTGCGCCCGGCAGGATTCGAACCTGCGACCTACGGATTCGTAGTCCGGCACTCTATCCAGCTGAGCTACGGGCGCGCAACCGACGAAACGCAGGCTTCATACCACTTTGGGCTTTGTGGGGCAAGGGAAAAATCCCGGTTTCATTTTCGAGATGCTGCCAGGTGCAGGCGCTTTGCCGAGTCGTCCAGACCCCAGCGTTTGAGTTCCGCCAGCATGGCGTGATGGGTGAGGTCATGCTGAATGGGCGTAATGGAAATGTAGCCGTCGGCCAAGGCTTGCACGTCGGCATCCGGGCTGTTTTCAACCTCCTGAACCGATCCCGTCAACCAGTAGTAGACGCGGTTTCGAGGGTCGATGCGGCGTTCATAGTTTTCCTGGTAGATCAGGCGGCCTTGATGAGTGATACGCATGCCTCGAATATCCTTGGAAGAAAGGTTGGGCACATTGACATTGAGGCAGACACCGCGGGGAAGGCCGCGGTTTTCGATAATGGAAAGAAGATGCAGCACCGCACCGGTGGCTCCTGAAAAGTCCTGGGGTTCAAAGGAGTCGATGGAAACGGCTATGGCCGGAAATCCTAGAATAGCCCCTTCGGTGGCGGCCGAAACTGTTCCGGAATAAAGCACATTGATTCCCACGTTGGCTCCCAGGTTGATTCCTGAAACCACCACATCGGGAAGAGGGCGCATGAGTTCGCAGATGCCCAGTTTGACGCAATCAGCCGGAGTTCCCGTGCAGGCGTAGCCGAAGAAAGCTCCGTTACGCTTGACCGGCTTAACCAGCAAAGGATCCAGAAAGGTGATGGCATGGCCGACGGCGCTGCGTTCCGTTTCCGGGGCAATCACATAAACATCGTGGTAACGGCTCAAGGCTTCGTGCAGAGCTTCGATGCCCTTGGCGAAGATGCCGTCGTCGTTCGTCAGAAGGATTCTCATGGGCGTTCTAAATTCCTTTCAGATGACTTTTCGCCGCGTTGATGCCGGCTTCCAGGGCCTTTTTGTTGAGCTCCTCGGTCCCCGAGGGCACCCGAGCCAACACCGCCGCTTCCAGAGAACTCAGGGACACGCACCGTGTCAGCACGGCCAAGGCTCCTAGAGCGATAATGTTGGCGGTCATTTCTTTCTTCAATTCCGATCGAGCGATCTGAGTAAAGGGAATGGAGACGGCCCGCGTGGTGGGCACCTGTTTCACAAAGGTGCTGTCCACAATAAGAATTCCGTCGGGCTTTAGGTCAAAAAAATAAGCATCACAGGATTTCTGGTTCATGGCCAAAAGCACGTCCGGTTTGATGGCCTTGGGGTAATCGATCTCCTCATCGCTGATGACCACCTCCGACTTGCTGGCCCCACCTCGAGCTTCCGGCCCGTAACTCTGGGTCTGACACACGAATTTGCCGTCATAGATGCCGGCGGCTTCCGCCAATATGATTCCGGCCATGATCAGCCCTTGCCCTCCAGAGCCGCTTAAACGCACTTCATATCGGTACCCCATCGGTGTTCCTTCCGTCTTTTTTGTTTCTTAGATCCTATTTCATGACACCCATGCGGCTTCGAGCGGCTTCGCGAATCTTTCGGTATTCTTCCGTGTAGATCGGCAGATCTCGATCCACCAGAACACCGATGGTGAATTTTCCGGCCAGTTCTTCTTGACTCATTTCCGCGGCCTTTTCCACTCGCACCGCATTTTCTTTCTGCCAGCGCAACATGTCCACAGCGCCTCCCAATTTATTGCGCCGCCCATATTGAGTATGGCAATGACTGATCACTTCCACCACGGAAAAGCCTCTCTTGCGAATGGCCTGTTCAATAAGCCGATCCAGCATGGTGGCGTGGTAGACGGTGCCTCGCGCCACCAGGCTCGCTCCGGCCGTCACAGCCAGTTCGGCGATGGAAAAAGACTGTTCGATATGTCTGTACACGGCCGTTGTGGCCAGAGCTCCGTAAGGCGTGGTGGGGGAGTATTGCCCCCCGGTCATGCCGTAGATGTTATTATTGACGATGATGGCCGTCAGATTCAGATTGCGTCGTGCCGCATGAATAAAGTGGTTCCCTCCGATGGCCGTCGCATCCCCGTCTCCCATGATGACAATCACTTGAAGCCGTGGATTGGCCAGCTTCACCCCCGTGGCAAAGGTGAGGGCTCGCCCGTGGGTGGTGTGCAAGGTGTTGAAGTCCACGTAGACCGGTAACCTTCCCGCACATCCGATGCCGGAAACCAGCACGATATCGTCTTTTTCATACCCCGTGCGATCGATGGCTCGAATCAACGCCCCCAAAAGGATACCGTTACCGCATCCCGGGCACCACACGTGGGGAAATTTCTTGTCGTGGCGAAGGTATTTATGAATGAGTTTGGTCACTTCAGCCATGGATTGCCTCACATTCTTTCGGTTACGAATCCTTGACCGCGCTGGTTTAAATCTTAAGAAGACGCGTCAGGATTTCCTCGGGCGTGATAAGATTTCCATCGATACGGTTCAGGGTCTCCACGCGGGTTATGCCCTGATTGATTCTTTTCACTTCCCGAGACACCTGACCCATGTTCAGTTCCGGCACCAGAACGGCTCTCACCCGTTTCAGGTAAGGTTCCAAAATCTGACGAGGAAAAGGCCATAGGGTGATCAGTTGCACCAAACCCGCCCGCACACCGCGCTTTCGGGCTTCTCTGACCGCTCGACGTGCCGACCGTGCCACCGATCCATAGGCGATCACAAGAATTTCCGCATCTTCGTCCTGTTCCGTTTCCACCATGAGAATGTCGAAAAAGTTCTGGGAAATCTTTCGATGAATGCGTGTCAGAAAAGGCACGATTTCATCGGCCCTTTGAGTGGGGAATCCACGCACATCGTGAATCAGACCTGTCACATGGTATCGGTACCCGTCCCCAAAAATGCCCATGGGCGGCACTCCGCGGCTGTTGTCTTCGTAGGGGATATACCATTCCGGCGGCATATTGGGTCGGATACGGTCCACCACCTCGATTTCTTCCGGGTGAGGAATTCGAATCTTTTCCCGCGTATGGGCGACCACTTCATCGGATAGAATAATCACCGGCGTACGGTATTTTTCCGCCAGATTGAAGGCTTTGACGGTGATGTCGAAGCAGTCCTTTGTGCTGGAAACGGCCAGGACAATAATGGGATGATCCCCGTGGGTGCCCCATCGAGCCTGCATCACATCACCCTGGGCCACGTTGGTGGGTAACCCCGTACTGGGACCTCCGCGCATCACATTGACCACCACGCAAGGCACTTCGGCCACGCAAGCGAATCCCAGGTTTTCCTGCATCAGGGAAAATCCCGGGCCACTTGTGGCCGTCATGGACTTGGCCCCGGCAAGGGAAGCTCCGATGATGGCTCCCATACTGGCGATTTCGTCTTCCATTTGAATGAAGGTGCCACCCATGGCGGGAAGCTTCATGGACATGACTTCACTGATTTCTGTAGCCGGTGTGATGGGATAACCGGCAAAGAATGTGCATCCGGCAGCCAGAGCGCCTTCCACCACGGCTTCATTGCCTTGCAGCAGCACTTGTTTTCCCGAAATAGTTGCACCACTCACGATCTTTGTCTCCCTAATCGGCTTCGTCACTGGAGGCCACCTTGCGAGCCCGGACACTGATGGCAAAGTCCGGGCAGTGGATTTCACAAAACCCACAGCCGGTACAGCGGTCGGCATCCTTGATCACGGGACTGCCGTCTTCGCCCATTTCGATGCATTCTCGAGGACAAAAGGCGGCACATATGCCGCAGCCTTTGCACCAGCCCGAAAAAATGGCGATATCGAAATGGCGTTTGGGTTTTTCTGGTTCTTCCGCAGTGGAAGCGGGCATCTCAATGTTTTCCGATTCCTGAACCTGCGCCGCTTTGGGTTCTTCATGGGGTGCCAATTGTTCAGTTTTTCGTTTCTTGGATGGTTTTGTTCTTTCCACCATGTCCCCTTATCCTTCAGCAAAAATGGCCCTTGGCTTTTATCAGAACTGACCCTTTCACATAGCCGAGGCTCGAAGACTTTTCAACGGCTTTTGGGGCTTTGCAGCCATGTTTGAGCCAGCGCGCAAAAGCCATCGGAATCCAGCCCAAGTCGATCGTGCACCAGGTTCAGTGTGTAAGTGTCTTCCAGAAGAGCCTCCCATGACTTTCGACCTTCGGCGACCTGGGCCAGAGTATCGGCCAAGAACAAAAGAAGCGCCGCCGTTTCTTCACTTCTTTCAGGGCGATGGTGCCATCGCAGCGCATGGGCGATCATGTCGGGAAGACTCCAGCGTTGAGCCAAAAGAAATCCCGTCTCGGCATGATCCGTTCCCAACACTTGCCACTCGGCATCCACCAAGGACATGTTCTGGGCGGAGGTACCCTCCTCCACGGCTTGAGCCGTTCGTGCATCCAGCTGGGCCAGGACCAGTTTCCCTATGTCGTGCAAAAGTCCCAGGGTCCAGGCTTCGCTTTTGCCGATGCCCAAAGAAGCGTGCACAGCCAAGAACTGGGCACAATCCGCCACGCGCATCACATGCTGACGGGCTCCTTTGAGCCACAATCTGGCTCCTTCACCGGAATAGCGCGCCATGAGTCCATGAACATAGGCGGCCATGACGATGCCGCACACCGTCTGTAATCCCAGCAGACGCACGGCGTGTTCGATGGAAGTGACTTCCACGGGCAGAGAATAAAAAGGGGAATTGCATAGATGCAGGGTCTGCAGGGTGAGTCCTGGATCTTGGGCCACCACGGCGGCCAGTACTTTGGGTTCCGTACCGGGCCTCTGCATCATGTCCATGACGGTGAAAGCCGTGTCCGGAAGCATGGGCACACCGTCAAGAAGACGTGTCAGCATTGGGGCGTCTAATGGTGTCATTTCTTGAGCCATCACAATCACCTTTTAGGAATCCGGAACGATCCAGGGTTTGAGGTCCAGGATGGGGGTTCCATCCAGCATGTCGATGCCTTTCACGCGAAGCTTAGATCCCTGAATATCCAACACTTCCACCACGGAAAGCCCAATGGGGTTGGGACGTCGAGGAGAACAGGTGCTGAAGACGCCCATGTATTGGTTACGATGGGGTGGCTTCTGAATGAGGTCCTGATTCGAAAAGGGTTGACTTTTATGGAAATGAAACAAGACAATGATTTTTTGACCGGGTTGAATGTCCCTGAGCCCTTCCTGATAGGTTTCGTCGATGCACAGGGTGCCTTCAACGTCGGAGACAGTCCAGTGACGGGGGACGGAAGCTGCCTGGGTGCGAACAATGCCGATGGGTTTAAAAACGATATCGGTCATGGAATGGTCAGATCCTTTTCGAGATCGTCGCGGTTGAGCACCACATCCCCGAGGGTGTGGAAATGAGGCATGAGAAGTGTCAGGGGATGTTCCGTGAGCTTTCCATCGACGAGGTAGCGGTCGTTGATTTCCGAACACAAGATACGCCCGACAAGCAACGCATAACGCTCATCGGTCAGTTCCCGTTTCAAAGCAGCTTCGATCCAACCGATGGCTGCCGCGATACGAGGTGGCTTCACTCGTTTTGCCGGCATGGTTTCCAGACCCACTTTTTCCAGTTCGTTCACTCCGTAGGGATAGGGTCGGGCCGTGCGCATAGCTTCTCGAAAAGACGGCTTTCCCATAACGTTAACGACGAACTCTCCGGTTTCTCGAATATTACGCAAGGTGTCTCGAGGCAGCGCAGAGGCGACGGCAATCAAGGGCAGAGGCCTCAAGATGGGCATCACACAGCTGTACGGAGCGGCGTTGGGTGTTCCTTCCTGGTTCACGGTGGTAAGCACCGTGACGGGCAGAGGGAAAAAGCGTTTGAACATCTCTGGTGCAAGTTCCATAAACGGCCTCCTTAGCACATGAAAAGGCACTGGTAGAGCGATCCATGAGCTGACAAAGCTTTTTCCTAATCTTTTTTCATAGGCGAGGCAAGAATGGATTCCAAGGCTCGAGAAGATCTTCTGGCTGTTTTTCGGGCCGCTCTTACGGCCGTGGATCCCGAAGAGGCGGTTCGGCGACACATGCACCGACATGGCACCCGCCTTGTCATCGATGGTCAGGAGTTGGATCTGGAGCGGTATCGGCGCGTTTTTGTGCTGGGGGCCGGCAAGGGCACGGCCCCCATGGCCAAAGCGCTGGAAGACCTGCTTGAATCCTATCTCACTCAAGGGGTGATCGTGGTCAAATACGGCCACGGTGTGCCTTTAGAAAGAGTGAGGGTTTTGGAGGCGGCGCATCCCGTTCCAGATGCGGCGGGAGTGAGAGCCACGGAGGAACTGCTGCATTTGGCCTCCCAGGCCGGGACAGACGATTTGATTGTGGCAGCCTTTTCCGGAGGTGGCAGCGCCTTGACACCGGCTCCTGTGCCCCCTGTGACCTTAGAGCACAAACAGAAAACCACGGAACTGCTCTTGGGAGCAGGAGCCACGATTCATGAGGTCAATGCGGTGCGAAAACACCTGTCGCGATTCAAGGGAGGCGGCCTGGCCCGTGCGGCAGCTCCCGCCCGTGTGGTGACACTCCTGGTCTCGGATGTGATCGGTGATCCCTTGGATGTGATTGCTTCAGGCCCGACGGCTCCGGATCTTTCCACATACCGGGAAGCTTTTGAAGTCATGGAGCGCTACGGTCTCAAAGACAAGATCCCTTCTGAAGTCTTGCATGTTTTGCAGGAAGGTCTGGAAGGACGACGCCCGGAAACACCGAAACCCAACGATCGCGTGTTCCAAAAGGTTTTCCATACGATCGTGGCCAATAACCCGGCGGCCTTGAAGGCGGCCGAAGAAGAAGCTGTTCGCAGGGGTTACCGCACCCTGGTGCTGACATCACGCCTGGAAGGGGAAGCTCGCCATGTGGCCAAAGTCATTGCCGCTTTGGCCAAGGAAGTGGCGGTGTTCGGAAGGCCTGTGGCCCCGCCGGCATGCCTTCTTTTCGGCGGAGAAACCACCGTCAGCCTCGGCCCTTTCCCGGGAAAAGGAGGCCGTAATCAAGAACTGGCTTTGGCGGCGGCCCTGGCTCTGGACGGCTGGCACCAGGTAACGCTTCTAAGCGCAGGGACGGACGGCACCGACGGTCCTACGGATGCGGCCGGGGCCTTTGCAGACGGCAGCACGGTGATCCGTTCGGCCCGCATGGGATGGCATGCTTCCAGCTTTTTGGACGCTCACAATGCGTATCCCCTTTTTGAAGGGCTTGGGGACCTGGTGACCACCGGCCCGACACGGACCAATGTTATGGACTTTATCGGAGTGGTGATTTCATGCTGAGAGAACGACGTACCAAGATCGTGTGTACCATAGGACCGGCAAGTCAGAGCAAGGATGTGCTTCGAGACCTTGTGCGAGCCGGCATGGATGTGGCGCGTATCAATTTGTCCCATGGAGACCACGAAAGCCATGCGTGGACCATTCAGGCCTTGCGCGACGTGGCGGCGGCGGAGGGTAGAGAAATCGGCATCCTTCAGGATCTTGGGGGTCCAAAGATTCGTTTGGGTGTTCTGCCGGAAGGGGAGAGGGTTCTGACGGTAGGGGAAAAGGTTCGGCTCTGTCCCGGAGACGCCTCGCATGGCGATGCCCTGGCCGTGCAGTACCCCTATTTGCTTGAAGATGTGAATGGGGGTGACAGGATTCTTCTGGCCGATGGTCTGGTGGAACTGCAGGTTTTGGACAAGGATTTGCAAGCCTTGTTGTGCCAAGTGGTGGTGGGGGGCGTCATCCATTCCCACAAAGGTGTCAATTTGCCTTCCAGTAACCTGCGTATTCCCGCCTTTACCGAAAAGGACAGGCAGGACCTTCTCTTCGGTCTGGAACATGGCGTGGATTTCGTGGGTCTTTCCTTCGTTCGCCACGAAAAGGATGTGACGCCCGTTTTGGATATTCTGAAAACAGCTGATCCCAGACCCATGGTCATTGCCAAGATTGAAAAACCTCAAGCGCTGGAACGCCTGGACGCCATTCTGGATAGAGTGGACGGAGTCATGGTGGCTCGAGGAGACCTCGGGGTTGAGACCCCTCTTTATGAAGTGCCTGTGATTCAAAAAAGAATCATTCAAGCGGCACGGGATCGAGCCAAACCCGTCATCACCGCCACGCAGATGCTGCGTTCCATGGTGTCCAGCCCTCGTCCCACACGCGCGGAAACCACCGATGTGGCCAACGCTGTCCTGGACGGCACCGATGCTGTGATGCTCTCGGAAGAAACGGCCATGGGATCCTACCCCGTGGAAGCCGTGCGTATGTTGGATCGTATCGCCGTGGCTGCGGAAAAGTACATGTTTGATACGACCCATCAGGACGGGTTCACTTCGGCGACCATTCCGGGAATGGCCGCAGCTATCAGTGAAGCCGTTCTCGGGTTGGCCAAAGATCTGCACGCGGCGGCCATCATCGCTTCCACAGCTTCCGGAGAAACCGCACGGTTGGTCAGTCGCCTTCGGCCCAAAAGCCCCATCGTGGGTTTTACCCATGCCCCCGCGACGGTGCGTCAACTGTCCCTTTCCTGGGGTGTTTATCCCGTTTTGGTTCCTCGATGCGAGGAAACGGACACTTTATTCGCCATCGCAAGACGGTGGACTTTGGATCAGGAAGTCGCCCGTCCCGGCGATGTGATTGTGCTCACGGCGGGAGTTCCCGTAGGTCGAAGCGGCACCACCAACATGGTGAAAGTGATCGTGCTGTAGGGGAAACGAGCCGGACCAGGCAAGGCCGTTGTTTTGTAGGGGCGAGGCGGCGCCTCGCCCGCATCGAGCCTGAACCTGGATTGTTCCCTGAAAGCGCGGGCATGCCGCCTGCTTTATGAACGGGGCGCAGACTTGCGCTTCCAGGAAAGCCATGATCTTTTTTGATTGTCGGCCAGGCTGGTGGGTTTCTGCGGGCTTCTGATGTGTAGGGGCGGACCTGCGTGTCCGCCCCAAAGGATTATCGTGCTCGAATGCTTGAGGGGCGGACACATCCGTCGACCCCAAAGGATTTTGGTAACAGAATGGCTTAGGGGCGGATACATGGGTCCGCCCCTACGAGAGGGTGACCGGGAATTTATTCACTGAAAGCGCGGGCATGCCGCCTGCATCGTGAGTGGGGCGCAGACTTGCGCTTGCAGGAAAGCCATGGTCTTTTGTCATTGTCGGGCAGGCTGGTGGGTTTCTGGCGGTTTCCGATCTGTAGGGGCGGACCTGTGTGTCCGCCCCAAAGGATTGTGGTGCTTGAATGCTTGAGGGGCGGACACATGGGTCCGCCCCTACGAGAGGGTGACCGGGAATTTATCCGTGGGAACGCCGGCGTCCCGAATTTATCCGCGGGAAAGGGGGAACATCTCGAATTTAGCTTTGGGATCGCGGGCCTGGTTCCCGCATACATGGCGGGCCACAGGCCTGCTCTTCCAGGAAAACAAACGCTTTGGGACGTAGGGGCACGGCACGCCGTGCCCCTCCTTGAAAGGCCATTAAAAACCTTGCTGCGGCGATTATTCGGACAAGCTCCTGGCCGGCGGGTTTAAACGGCGGGGGACGAGATCAACCCTGTTCAGCCCTGAGAGGCCTTGGCAAGGATTTCCAGATTCTTTTGCATTCTCTTTTGGTCGGCCTTACGGTTTTCCTTGTTGGGCTTGTCTTTTCTTTTGCGAATAAGACGCGTCTTGTGCGTATTGGACGGCATGTCTTTCCCCCTTGTTTCGCCCTCATGTCGAGAAGCGTTTAGCATTCGCATGGGCCGGCGCCACCATGGGCTTAGCCGGCCGTTTTCAAAACAAAGGGTTAGCCGTTCGGCTAACCCTTGAATTTCCTGGTGGAGCTGAGGGGAGTCGAACCCCTGACCTCTTGAATGCCATTCAAGCGCTCTCCCAACTGAGCTACAGCCCCAGCGGCATGTGGGCGATCCTATAGCAGCCGTCGCATGCCCATGTCAACCCCCTTTTGCATGCGCCGGTGAAAGCCGGAAAGGGCGGATCAAGCGTTAAGCATTTCGCCGAGGACTCGACCGTAATCCTGACAGGCCCTCATGCCTTCAGGTGTGTTGACCTTGTGTTCCAGAAGGTTGAAAGACCCAAGACTTGTCATGCGCATCTTGAAGACATGTTCCATGGTGTCGTAGATGTACTTGGGAGCGTCACCGCTATGGGTGTAGGATCCAAAGGCACCGCCGACCTTGCCTTCCAAGCCCGCTTCCTGAGCCATGAAGAGAAAGGTTTTCATGCTTTGGGTCATGTCCCGATGGTAGGTGGGAGATCCGAAAATGTAGGCGTCATACCCTTTGATTTCGTCGGCTTTCTTGATGTCGGAAATTTTCTTCAGCACCGGCTCATGCCCCGCAAAGCGGATGCCTTCAGCAATATAGTTGGCCATTTTTTCCGTGTGTCCAGTCCGACTCACATACGCGATGAGCACTTTCATCAGGCTTTCCCTCCTTCTTCCGGTTTCTTTTCAAAGGTTTTCTTTTCACCACACTGAGGGCACTTTTGAGGCTTACAACGACTATCCTTTTCAAAACCACACCTGGTGCATTGAAACACTGCCATGGATCACTCCTTGGGACATTGATGGAAAAGACTTCTCAGAACCTATCGGGAAGTTTCCGTTTCCGCCATGCAACAAAAACTCTTTTTGCGCGCTCCACACACCGGGCACTTCCAATCATCGGGAAGTTCCTCAAAGGGAGTTCCTTTGGGAATTTTGCCTCGTTTATCTCCGCGATCAGGATCATAAACGAAACCACACGTCGGTCCCCCACAACGATAACATTCCTCCGGCTGAGCCATCGTGCCTTTCCCTCCTTCCTTCTGTTGTTCAGTTCTCAAAGCGCCGTAGGTTTTAGAACCACTACTCGTCAAACTTATGCGTCATTGATACGCTGTCAACGGATGTTGAATAAAAAACCCGTAGGTTCTCCTTACCATGGAGAAAAGTCTTTTTCACAAAAGACCGAAGAGGGACTCGGGCTTGCGGGGCGAGGGAATGGATTTCAATGCGCCGTGGAAGGATCGTTTAGGGTCGATGCTGGAACTGGAAGGTTGCCGCCATCAGAGTCGACCGCGGAAGAAATACGACGGTGCCGCCTCTGGAAATGAAAGGGGTACGTTGGGCAAAAGATTCAATCGTCTCGAAGCATAGGTTCGTAATAGCGGCGAAAATCTTCGGCGTACCGATCGATCCAGTCAAAGACGGCATCTTGGCCCAGATCCCTTCCGGCTTTTTCGCTTTCAATCCATTTGTGTTTCTGGATTTCCTGCAATTGAAGCCGAATGTAATCCGGAAAGGTTAAATGTCTTTTTTGATTCATCCCTGAACCTCCACACTTCGGTGTGGCTGTGAAACTCCAAGATGTCTTCACTGATCGATCCTATTTAAATGCCGTTAAGAGAGAGCGTCAAGATCTTTGACGAACCCTTTTGAGCTGCGGAATCGATGGTGGAGGCGGCGGGAATCGAACCCGCGTCCGAAAGCCTTCCGCTTAAGTTTCTACATGCTTAGCCACGGTTTTGAGTTTCGCTTCTCCTGGCTCCCCGTGAGCCGGATCCTCTGGAAGCTAGCCCTGAAGGTTCTCGTTTTCTTGGCCTAGGGCGCGGCCTTGAAAACCAGCCCGAGGAGTCGACGCCCCTTTCGGCCTTACGGGCTTAGGCCGAAGGAACGGCAGCCGGCTTAAGCGGCTGCAGCGTACGCATAGTCGTCTGCGTTTGCTTTAACCCCGACCGGAATACGGGCGGCCAGGACCCCCGGCATGCTTCTTAAGCTTCATGACCTCCGTCGAACCCTTTTCGCCCCCCTAAAGACGCCGGACGGCATCCACTGAGAGGAGTGCAGTGAAGCTTTGCGAGTCCGCAATCATTGCCATAGATATATAAGCGCATCGGCAAGAAGAGTCAAGCGGCAAATGGATTTCAAGAAGGTTGCCGTCTATGATTCTTTCGATTATGAACGGGTCCGTGGGGCCTTCAAGAGAAAAAAGCGCAAAGAAGAGGCGACGGACATGAGCGGCTATGAAGAGATCATTAGAGAATACTTGAAGAAGGCGTGGGCGCGATCCCTTGAGTCTCTAACCAAAGCAGTGCCTGTTGTGCCGGATCCTTCGGGGGCTTTGTCTTTTGAAGCCTTTGGGAAAAGATGCACGGTCCGGCGAGAAAGCGTTTTCTTTGATGGTGCTTTGGAGGTTGGACCCAAAGCGGTCCTTGCCGCCATTTATGTGGCCCATGTTCCTGAACGAACCGCCCCGTTGCATCCTCTTAAAGCTTTCAAGGAAATTCCCAATAGTGGTCCTTACCAGGCCGCTTTTGCGGTTCACGCAGAACAGGTTCTGGTGCCCCATGTGCCGAAGATCAAGGCTCGGCTGGATTATCTGATTCAGTTTTTTTCCGGACATCGCAACACGGATGCCCCGTCCGGAGATTTTTCCTTCACTCTGTACCCGTTTCCTCGAATCCCGCTTTACTACATCGTTCATGAAGCGGACGATGAGTTTCCCGCTGCGGTCACCTGCCTTTTTGGAGGAGATTGCGCCTCCTTTATGCCTTTGGACGCCTTGGCGGATGTGGCCGAATACACCGCCCAAGAACTTATTGCGGGCTGTCAAACACCCTGAAACCTTGGCGGCCTCTTGGGCTGGTATCTGTGAGATTGACACCGTGGGCCGCCTTTGCTACGAGCATGGTGAAAGCGGCACAACGATGGGCGGAGAGACAGGTCCATCCCGGCCGAGGTGGCGCGGCAAAGAGGCACGCCTACCGCAAGAGATGATGGAGGAAGGAGCGGCGTGGGGTGAGCCCCGGGCAATCGTTCCTGCAGGGCGCACTCCGCCAGGGGAGAAGGCCCAACTGATAAATCCGATCAGGTCCGGCTTCACGTGGCTTAGGCCATAGGCTGCGGTGGTTTTCCATGAGGTGAAGGCAACGATGACCAGGCGCGATTTTTTCAAAGGCATCCTTGGAGCCGGCCTCAGTTCCGGCTTGGTTCTTCTGCCCTCAAACCCGGCTTCGGCAGCACCCTCCCTTCGAAGGTTTTCCGGTGTTCTAAGCGTCTACAACCTTCATACCGATGAAGGGTTCACGGTCCGCTACATGACCCGAAGCGGCCGTCTGGATGCTCGAGCCTTACGGCGGCTCGACTATCTTTTTCGATGCCACTTTACCAACACGGTCCGCCCTGTGGACCGGTCTTTGTATCTCTTATTGGACGCGGTGCAGCAGCGCCTTAGAGCCTATCGTCGACCCTATCTGTTGGTTTCCGGGTACAGATCTCCCGTCTACAACGAATACCTTCGCCAGCAGGGCTATTCGGTGGCCGAAAAGAGCTATCATATGAAGGCCATGGCGGCGGATGTCTATATTGAAGGGGTGTCCTTGGACGCTCTTCGATCCGCCGCAGCCGATTTCAAAGCCGGTGGTGTGGGCACTTACAGCGACTTCATCCACCTGGATGTGGGGCCAGTCCGCTACTGGTAGCTTCCAGAGCGAACCTTTCCAGCTTCAAGGCTCCCACCAAAACCCTGTCCCGGCCATAGATATCCTGGCGAAAGTGGACGGTGCCGTCTTCATGGACCCAAGCCGTGATGTAGAGCAGATGCACCGTGCATGGCTTGAGCAGCGGAATCATGTGATGTTTACCGCCGTCCATGAGTTTTTGTAAGGATTCACGAGTCCATTTGGGATCGTCTTGAAGGACGAACAAAGCCAGATCCAGGGGTTTTTCCAAGCGAATACAGCCGTGGCTTAGAGCCCGGTGCGGTCTTTGAAAAAGGTGCCGTTCCGGAGTGTCATGCAGGTAAACACTGAACCGGTTGGGAAGCACGAACTTAATACGGCCCAAAGCGTTCCAAGGGCCCGGCAATTGTCGAATTCGGCCGGGAAAATTTTCCGCCCGCACGGTTTGCCAATCAATGCTCGTGGGATCGAGTCGGACCGTTCTATCCCCCGAAGTGGCCAGCAGTTCATAGTGATGCCGCTGCAGATAGCTCGGATCCCTTCGTATCTTGGGCAGCATCTCTTCTGTCGCGATACTTTTGGGCACATTCCAATAAGGGTTCAGTTCCACGTAACGCATCACTTCGCTGAATACAGGCGTGGATGTGGCACTTCCACCCACGATGACCTTCATTTTCAGCACGCTGGCACCGTGTTCGTAGGCTGTCAGGGAATAGTCGGCGGTATTGACCACCACGTAGCGTTCCCCCCAGGTTCGAGGAAGCCATCGGCGACGTTCCAGATTGGCCAGCATTTGCAAGAGTCGGTCCCGCGGTGACACATTGAGTGCCTCAACGGTTTTCTTTCCTACGACGCCATCGGCACCGACCCCATGGCGCTCCTGAAATCGTCGGACGGCTTTGACCAGCTCCGCATCGTAAAGGTCCGAGGTTTTCGACGGCTGTGAGGTGTAATCGCCGAGTTGATAAAGTTGACGGCGCAGGATGGGGACTCGAGGGTCCTTCTGTCCGGGATGAAGGGTGGGCCCTTCGGGCAAGACCGGCCAGGGTTCTTGAGCGGCGAGTTTTCTTTGAGTGGGCACGGCGGCCACAAGGCGCCAGTAATCTTCGTCAGGCGGTGCGAAATGGCGCAGGGTACGGCGAAGATCATGGTGGTTGAGGAACTCTTCCAGACCGGCGATCAGGTCTGCCTGGTGGGCGTGAGCTACCCACTGGGGATCCAAAGCCGTGGGGTTCACGCGTCCTGAAGAGAGATGAGAAAACAAGACCAAAAAGGCGTCTGTCAGCACCAGATCCAGATTCGCCAAAAGGCTTGAGGAAAGCTCCCGTTCTCGACGACTTGCGTTGTCGATCACATCAAGAAGCGCCTTAAGGCAGGAAAGGTGATAATCCTCAGGATTCAAGCCGTGATTGGCGGCTTCCTCTTGAAGAAAACGCACGAGATCCCTGGCCCATGAAGAAGGCTTGGAGTTTTCCAGCCATGCCGGGGCATATTCTCGATTCCGGTAAAAAGCGATCATTTCCGGGGCGGAGTAAAGCTTTTGACACGCCGCATAAAGGTTTTCTTCCGCACCGGGGTGGGAAAGGATCACCTGCAAAGCTTCTTCAACGGAAGTATTTTGGGTGAAGGCGTGAGGAGCGAAAGAAAGGACAAGGCTCGTGCAGACCCCCATGATGGTCACAAGCGTTTTAGAGAAGACGCGTTTCAGAATGCAGGTTTTTACGAACATCACAGCAGCAACTCTCCCGGATTTTGATTTTGCAGATCATCGAACCGTGCCGCCTATTTGACACCATCAGCGCCTTTCTGCCAAGAGCGGATCACCGCTTGGGATGAAAAAACCCGCAAGGGCCACCTAAAAAAATATTTCACAAATTCCGGTCGCTCTGGTAAAGAGAAGATGACGTCACACGGTCGAAGCTTTTTGAGAAGGGACCGTCAAAGGGTTGTGAAGGACTTTAAGAAGAAGCGGGACACCATAGAATATTTAGCCTTGGTCACCCAGGTGGGGCTGACCATGGCGGGAAGTATCGCCTTCTGCTTCATGGTAGGCTACTACCTGGACAAGTGGGTCGGAACCCGCGGCTTGTTTCTCATCCTTTTCATTTTGTTCGGCATCGTGGGAGGGGCGGTGACGGTGTACCGACAGATAACGAGGCTTCCCAAGAAATGAGGGCACAGATTCCACCGGAAGGCTTTCAAGTTTACCACAGTTACCAAAGGCGTTTGGTGCGGGGAGCCTTTACGGCGGCCGTGATGGTCGGCCTGGTGGTTTACCTCTTGGGTTTTGTGGCTGTGGCCAAAGGACTGGTTCTAGGGGCTCTTTTCAGTGTCCTTAATTTTATTGTCATGGCTTATGTTTTACCGTATCAAGTTGGAGCCTTTAAGAGCAGAAAAAGGGCGACGGGGTTGGCCTTTGTGTCGCTTGCGTTTCGGTTCGGTTTGTTGGCGATTCCTCTGATTGTGGGTTTAAAGAGCGACCAGTTTAAATTTTGGGCGGTTGTTGTGGGTTTGTTTACCGTGCAGTTGGCTATCATGGGTGAACACCTTGTGATCAGGCGCTGGATGGGTGCGCGGTCGAGTGAGGAACCGAGCGCGTAAGTCCAGGGAACGGCAGCAGGAAGCGGAGTGAAACATGGAAGAACTAACCCACGTATGGGTATGGACTTTGGACGTGGCAGGCTATCATCTCGTGTTCAATGCCACGACCATCGTGATGACGCTGACCGTCATGGGTCTTCTCATCGTTTTTGCTTTCTACGCCACCCGAAAGACCCAGTATGTGCCCAACCCCTGTCAGATGGTGGCGGAACTGTTCGTGCAGACCTTTTGGAATTTGACCAAAGACGCCTTAGACGAGGAAATGGCCAAGAAGTATTTTCCCCTCATTTGCTCTCTTTTCATGTTCCTTCTTCTTTCCAATTGGATCGGCGTCTTGCCTCACATGGATGAACCGACGAAGGACCTGAACACCACACTTGGTTTGGGAATGATGGGTTTTATCATTGCCCACTATGCAGGAATCAAGACGAAGGGTTTCTGGCATTATGCCAAGGAATACTTTCAACCGGTTTTTTTCATGATGCCACTTAACGTCATTGGAGAGCTGGCCAAGGTGATTTCCATATCTTTCCGTCTTTATGGAAACATCATGGGCGGGTCCATCATTATTCTCGTGGTATCGCATCTGGTTTACGGCTTGGTCATACCCCCGTTTCTTTATGGGTTCTTTGGACTTTTTGTGGGGACGGTTCAGGCGTTTGTGTTCACGATGCTAACCCTTGTCTACATTTCGGTGCAGGTAAAATAGTATGGCCATTGACCAAATCACATGGATTCACGCGGCAAGTTATCTAGGGGCAGGTGTGTCCGTCGGTTTTGGGGCCATTGGAGCCGCTTTGGGTGAAGGCTACACCGCCGGCAAGGCCAACAGCATTTTAAGCTATCGTCCGAAAATGTCCGGAGATGTTTTAAAGACCATGTTGGTTGGCCAGGCTATTGCGGAAACGGCTGGTATTTTCGCTCTCGTCATTTCCATGCTGCTGATGTTTGGTGCTCCTGGGGGAACGACGCTTTTGTCGGCCTGGGCCTATCTTGGTGCAGGGCTGTCGGCCGGTATTTCAGCTATCGGATCCGGTATCGGTGCAGGATATCCTGCGGCGGAGGCCTGTATTGCGCTAGGACGACAGCCGAGTGCCAGCGGCCAGATCACCTTGAACATGCTTATCGGATCTTCCATCACTCAAACGCCGTGTATCTTTGGCTTGGTCGTCGCCTTTCTCCTTATGTTTTTGGATTTTGGCTCCAAACCTTACTACCCTTATTGGGCGGCGCTTGTCGGTGCCGGATTGTCCACGGGCTTGGCGGCCGTTGGACCTGGAGTGGGTGGAGGTATGGTAGGAGCCGGAGCCTGTCGCAGTTTGGCCCGTAATCCAGAGGCGCAACGGCCCATTACCACGGCTATGATGGTGGGCATTGGAACGACGCAATCCACGGCGATTTACGGCTTCTTGATCAGTCTCATCCTGATTTTCAAAGGTTTTCCGGAAAGCACCAGCTATGTCCCTTCTTTTGCTCTGCTGGGAGCGGGCTTGGCTATGGGTTTTGGAGGGATCGGTCCAGGGATCGGTGAAGGTATCACCGGCTATTATGCTTTGGATCAAATTGGCCGTGTGCCCGAAGAGGCCACGTTGTTAACCCGCACCATGTTGGTTGGTCAGGCGGTATCCGAATCGACGGGTATCTATTCACTCGTCGTTGCGCTTTTATTGGTTCTGAACGCTTAGAGAAGCAACGCAGGAAGCAGTCATCAAAGGAGGAGAGGAACTATGGAATTTACGGGTGCGGATTTGGTACGTGCGGCAGCCTTGCTCGGAGCGGGAATTGCCATGGGGCTCGGAGCCATCGGACCGGGTGTGGGAGAAGGGTACGCGGCGGGAAAAGCCTGTGAGGCCATTGGCCGTCGTCCCGAAGAAGCGGGCCTGCTGACGCGGACCATGCTTGTAGGACAGGCCGTGTCCGAGTCGACCGGCATTTACTCGCTGGTTGTCGCCTTGTTGCTCATGTTTGTGGTGAAGTAAACGGGCCGTAAGGCCGAAAACGAGTCTGCCATGATCAGCCTGAATGCAACGATCTTCGTCCAAGTGACGTTGTTCCTGGTGCTGCTTTTCATTCTAAACCGCCTGATGATCCAGCCGCTTTACCGGCTTGTTTTGGAGCGGGAACGCGCGATTGAAGAAAAAGAAAAAGCGCTGGAATCTGCGGGAATGGAACTAGAAAAGATGGCATTAGCGTACAAGAAGAGGCTTCAAGCGGCGGAGTCAGAGGCCCGGAAAGCCTGGGAGACAGCCAAGGCAGAGGCACAGGAAGAAGCCCATCGGACGATGCTGACCACTCAGGAGGAGATCACGGCTTTGCGCCAGAAGGTGCGTGCTGAAGTGGAGGATGAGCTGGTCAAGGCAAGAAAGAGCCTCAAGAAACTGGCTCAGGCGCTCTCTTTCGAAATTACCACGAAGGTCGTGGGGCGAAAAATATAGAGGATCTGGAGTTTGAGCATGGTGCGAGCCTTGGGGATCATGGGGGGGCTGCTGGCGGTCGCCTTCGAAGGGGTTGACTACGCCTACGGTGCATCGTCGACCATTTTCGGCATTGAGAGGTCCTTATGGGATCTAGGCTGGCGATGGATCAATTTCGGGATTCTGGTCTATTTCATTCTTAAGTACCTGAAAGGGCCTGTGGTCAATTTTATCAAAGGGCGCCAACAGGCTGTCGCCGGTGTCTTTGAGGAGATCGCCGAAAAAGAAAAGGCTTTGGAACGCCGTCGTCGGGAGCAGGAAGAGCTTCTGGCCGGGCTGGATGAAAAGATCCAAAGCATTAAGGCTTACTACCACGAGATAGGCCAGGAAGAAAAAAACAAAATCCTTGCCCAAGCCGAACGCCTTCGCCGACAGATCCTCGAGGATGCCAGGTTGGCGGCAAATCGCGAATTTGAAGAAGCCAAAAAGAGGTTCCGTGCTGAAGTGGTGGAAGCGGCCGTGGCGATGGCTGAAGAGCGAATTCAAAAGAAAATTACCAAAAAGGATCATCAGCTTCTAATGGAGAATTACCTGGTGCAAATCCAGGCAATGAAAGGTTCCGCCGAAACCGCAGGATCTTAGGGGCTGTCCAAGAAGGAAGTTTCTTTGGAAGAGCCGGCTTTTTCGCCTGGATCATGAGCGGGTCCAAGGCCGACCCTCCAAGGGAACAAACCTAGTTTGTGTTGTTGGGGCGAGGCGCCGCCTCGCCCCTACCATTTCAAGGCGGCGCCTGGCCCCTACATACAAGGAGCCGCGCTTCTGTGTCGGAATGCCAATCAAGACCTGGATAGCGCGGGTTCGCAGAGGCTCTCAGCGGTTTTTTTCAAAGTCTTTTTTGTTGGGATAGGGAAAGGAAAGGGGTGGGCCCATGGTCCGCCCCTAAAGTTATTTAGTCTCATGCACGTGATCATGTTCGAAGGTGAGAGGGAATCTTCTGGCACCGCGGTTTTTTTGATTTGGTGGAATGAAGGAGGGTTTCTAAAGAATCACCAGGGGTAATGCCGAAGGAGAGGAACCCGATCGCCGTGCAGCCCGAAGTCGCAGCCATGGGTTGATGCGGTAACGCCGATAGGTTTTCCTGATGGGCAAAGCGGCCGTATGCCATGCTTCTTCGCCGGCTTGAAGGCTTTGTTCCAACAGGTGAAAATCTGACCAGCGAATATGAGACACCTTGGGCCGAACGATGATATCGGCGTTTTGCAGCCTGAGTTTGTTCAAGGCGATTCGGGAAGCTTCGCTGCTTCTGAGAGCAAATTCCAAAGCGCAACTGGGAAGGGGCTGCATATCGGCCACTTCTGAGGAGGTGTCCACGGCAACCACGAAATGAGCGCCGAGGCATCGTGCAGGAACGCACGGCACATTATCGATCCATCCGCCATCCACCAGCAACCTCCCCTGGTAGCGCACGGGAGGCCCCATGCCCGGAATGGAAGCGCTGGCTCCCAAAGCTTTGAGCAGAGACCCGGTGGTCAGGACCACTTCTTCTCCCGTGAGAATATCAAGGGCGACGGCACCGAACGGAACAGGCAGATCCTCGATTCGAATGTCGGGAACAATTTCTGCCAGAAGTTTCCAGTAATCATCTTCGGGAATCAGGCTCGTTCGAGTGACGAGACGTGTGTAAAGATAGCTTTTTCGAATCTGTTGCCCAAAACGGTCAAAGAGGGAAGATGCGGAAGAAGAGCCGCTGTTTTCGTCTACGGCCAAGGAAAGGGTTTCTCGAAAAACGTTGCTGTTCACGAAAGTGCGAATCTTTTCTTCGACAATTTCCGCCGATCCATGATGGGCATACAAGGCTCCGATGATGGCTCCCATGCTGGTTCCCAGAATCATGTGCACGGGAAATGTTTCGTCATTGAGATTGCGAAGCACACCCAGATGAGCGATACCCCTGGCGGCTCCTCCGCTGAGCACCAAAGCGGTTTTCAGCATACCACCTCCATCCTCGCGCGCCGTGTTTCTTCAGCGCGACCATCGGGTATGAGAAAAAGGGAATGACTTGACAAAAGTGGTTGTGACAATGGAACCATGAAACCCTTCTCTTTTTCCTTAATCGACTTTGACGAGATTCTGCAAGGAGATTGATCGGCTATGACTTCAGCGGAACATGTTTTCATCGAATGCGGGACGCATCGGTTGGAAGCAAGGGTGCAATGGGGTTCGTTGGAACACGGGGCCTTGCTGTGCCATCCTCACCCTTTGTACGGCGGCTCCATGGAAAACAACGTCGTTTTGGCGTTGGAATCAACCTACGGAGCTCGTGGCTGGACCACCCTGAGGTTCAATTTCCGTGGGGTTGAGGGAAGCACGGGAACTTATGGAGACGGGGATGGGGAGGCTCAGGACATTGTGTTCGTGCATCGATGGTTGCACGAGCATGGCGTGCAAGTCCTTCACCTTGCCGGATATTCCTTTGGAGCCTGGGTGGCTGTCAAATCCTGTGCCCAGGGGATTGTCCCGAAAACGCTCGCCCTGGTGTCCCCGCCTGTCAACTTTTTGGACTTTGCTGATCTTCTTCTTCCACCATGCCCGACTTGGATCCTGGTCGGGGATACCGATGCTTTTGCTGAAAAGGAGCGAGTCAGAGCGTGGGTAGAAAGTCAGAAATCGCCTGAAAGACTTCTGCATTTGGACCTCTGCCCCCACGCCGATCATTTTTACTGGGGCCGAGAACAGGAAATTCGGCGTTTCTTGGGAAGCTTTCTGGATTCTGTGACGGGATCGCCAAAGAACTCATGAATCAAGGCGTTCAGCGTGTCACGACATTCAGCGTGAATGGCATGCCCGGCACCTTCCAGCTCCACAAGCAGAGCATTGGGGAGAAGTTCCGCAAGCACATGGGCATTGGCGGCTGGAACCAGAAGGTCTTCCGTACCGGTCACCACAAGGGTAGGGACCCTCAGTTGGGTCAGACGATTGGAGGCGTCGAAGTTTTGAATGGCGGCCAGTTGACCGAGAAAGGCTTCTTCGCTCTGAAAAGGCGCCTTCGTTTGCACGCGCCTGTATTCTTCGATCACTTCTCTGTGATGCGTAAAGGCATTGGCACTGAAAAAAAAGGGAAGATTTTTGGTCACGATTTCTTCCTGACTCAGCCCTTTATTGTCCATGAAGCGTGCAAGAACCTCGGAAGACGGAGACACTCTGTGGGGCCCTCCGGCATGGGTGCACCCAAGCACCAGGGCTTCAAATCGGTCGGAGTCTAAAAGGGCTGTTTCCTGGGCGATCATGCCGCCCATGGATAGACCGACCATGAAACATCGGTGAACCTTGAGATGGTCCAGCAGGGCCAAGGTATCCAGCGCAAAGTCTTGCATGGTGTAGGGTCCTGGGGGCATGAAGGATCGGCCGGCCCCTCGATTGTCAAAGACGATGGTGCGGTAATGTCGGCTGAAAAAGGGGATTTGTCCGTACCAGGACCAGGTTCCACCGCCAAGACCGCTGACGAAAACAAGGTTCGGACCGTTTCCATGGACTTCGTGGTAAAGCTGCAGCGAAGGTGTCGTGAACATGGGCATGACTTTTTCTCCTTTCTTTTGAGCTAACCGTTCGGCATTTTTTGACGATTCAATTGGCGTTTGCGGATTCGGGACGCTTTGGTGTATTTAGGGTGCATTTTGGACGTTCCCGTGCAAAAGCGAAATGGGGGGCACCATGAACGAAATGCTGCATGCCGACCGGTTTTCCCATGTTTCTCGTTTTCAGGCAACCCGTTCATTGGACTTTCATGTGGAGGAGAAGCCTATGACGGCGCGGTTCACCCTGCTCAAGGATCAGATCGTTATCGATCGGCTCACAGGGCTCATGTGGCAACGGGAAGGTTCCTCGGACAGGCTCATGTGGCCTGAAGGTTTTGCCTATATTGAGCAGCTCAATCGAACCGGCTGGGGAGGTTTCGACGACTGGCGTTATCCCACTCAAGAAGAACTGGCCAGCCTGCTGACGACCGAAGAAAATCCTTCCACCGGGCTTTACATTGATCCCATCTTTGGAGAGCAACGCTGCGTGTGGAGCAGCACAGAAGCCGGCCACCACAAGTCGGTGTATGCCGATTTCTATTACGGCGATCTCTACGTGGTGGAACAGAAGTACGCCAACCATTTTGTGCGGGCTGTTCGAGGGAATCGGGTCTAGCTTTAAAAGATTTTAGGAGCTCGATTGCGAACGTTTCAGGAGCCTGAAGCACCGCTGGAGGTGGCTTTGGTGGAGCCGGAGATTCCTCCCAACACGGGCAATGTGGCCCGTACCTGTGCCGCCGTCCTTACCCCGCTCCACCTGGTCGAACCCTTGGGCTTTCGCCTGACGGACCGCCATTTGAAACGCGCGGGTCTCGATTACTGGCCGTACGTTCAAGTGATCGTTCATCGGTCATTGCAGCATTTTCTTCGCTGCATGGAAGGTCGAAGACTTCTTTTTTTCTCCAAAAAAGGTTTCGTGGATTACGACCGGTTTGCCTACGAACCGGGCGATTGTCTCGTTTTCGGTTCTGAAACCAGAGGGCTTCCCACATGGCTTCTGGAAGCCCATGCCGATAGGGTCTTGAAAATTCCCATGGAAAGTTCCCATGTTCGCAGTCTCAACCTTTCGACAGCGGTAGGCATCGCCCTTTTTGAAGCACGCAGGCAATTAAGACAGCAGTTGGCCGGAAGCCGAGCCCAGGCGGTGTTTCCCCTGTGAAAAGGGCCTACCCATGAAAATGCTTTGCACGTCCAAAACGCAAAGGGAGTCCATGGAGCCGCTGCCCAAAGAAAGCCTTGTGTCAAGAATGATCGAGCTCTGTCCCGAGATCCAGGAAATGGAGCTTTATGCCGTTGTGGTGGGTCGAGGGACCCATTACTGAGTGATTTTTTTTGAGAGCAGGGCCTGCTCGAAGAAAGATCCTCCCTTAAGTTCCTTCACGATTAAGGTATCTTCCGCGCACGATGTGTCCCTGTGGGAACGCGATCTCAGGCGCGCCGTTCGAGAAGCGGAAAGAAAGCTTGGCGAAGGCAAGCGCGCGGCCTCCTCGACTTCATCCTTGCGATTGTGTCGGACATCCGGAGTGAAAAAAAGTGGCGGAAATCGAGTGGAAAGGCATCATCTGGAAAGCTGCTTATGGTGATCTGCCCATCAAGGATCTCCTGACCATTCTGAAAGGGCACGGTCCCATGGAAGTGCTTCAGTTTCGAAAACCGGGAGCCTTTTGGGGAGAGTTGAGCGTGTCCTTGAGCCCTCAAGGCACTAAGGAGATCACCATTTACCATCTGGAAGTGGAAGGACAGAGACGGCGCGGTAAGGGCCGTCAGGCTCTTCTTTACTTAAAGAGTATTTTCCGCGGGGAAGTGTTTGTGGAAGACCCTGGCCGTGTCATTCGTGTGGCCAATGCGGATCAGGCCAGTTTGCCTTTTTGGATCAAGATGCATCTGGAAGGGATTATCGACGCTTTGGAGAGTGAGCATGTGAGCCTCTCTCATGAGACGCCTCGAGAAGAAGTGGAGCGGTTATTGAAGCAGATGACGGAGGGTCCGGTTGAGGCCCACGACGATAGCAAACATGAGGGCGAGGGAAAAAGTTCGACCGCTTGAAGAAGCCGCTGACCTGTGTCAGAGGCTCAGAGAAGAAAGGCGGCGTCTTGTTTTTACCAACGGATGCTTTGATTTGCTGCATGTGGGGCACCTGCGCTACCTGGAAGAAGCCCGTTTGCTGGGGGATTATCTCATCGTGGGAATCAATACCGACGATTCGGTTCGTCGTCTTAAGGGCCCGCAAAGGCCTTTGGTGCCTGAGAGGGCTCGAGCGGAATTGGTGGCGGGATTGCATTGCGTGGATTGCGTGGTGCTGTTTGATGATCCGGATCCCTTGGCCTTGATACAGCATGTGGACCCGCACGTGTTGGTGAAAGGAGCCGACTGGCCTTTGGACCAGATTGTGGGGGCGGAGTGGGTCACACGCCGAGGGGGAAGCGTGGTGCGAATTCCCGTGGTTGAAGGCTATTCCACTTCAGGCCTTATCGAAAAGATTCTGCGTCACCATGGATTTTCACCGTGACGGCACCTATCAAGGGAAAGTTTGTCGCGACCCACGTGCCGATCCCTTCCAAGACCAAAACTTCCATGAATGTTTCTTCCATCATTCGGGCGGAAAACCTCGCTCGTGTTTATCGCGTGGGTGCGGTGGGGGTGGCCGGACTGAACGGCGTGAGCTTTGAAGTGCTTTCCGGGGAGTTTGTCCTTCTCAAAGGCGACAGCGGCTCCGGAAAGAGCACCCTTCTGGCGTTGGTCGGAGGTCTGGATCGGCCTACCTCGGGTCGGTTGCACGTGGCGGGCCATGATGTGGCCGCCTTGACTGAGCGTGAACTGACGCATTACCGACGCCGAGTCGTCGGAATCGTTTTCCAAAACTTTCATCTACTGCCCACCTTGACGGTTCTGGAAAATGTGTGTCTTCCAGCGCTCCTGTCGGGAACCTCCTACGAATCCGCCAGGGCCAAAGCCCTGCATTGGCTTGAATGGCTGGATATGCTGGACCGTCTTCACCATGTGCCGGGAGAACTCTCGGGCGGTGAAGCTCAGCGCACCGCCATCGCTCGAGCCTTGATCAACGATCCCCATGTGATCCTTGCCGATGAACCCACCGGAAATCTAGACAGTGCCAACAGTGTTCGGGTCATCGACATCCTGGAGTCTCTTCATCGAGAATACGGACGTACCATCCTCATGGCCACTCACAGCACCATCGCCGATGATGTGGCCACTCGCCATCTGTGCCTTCGAGACGGCACCATCGTGGAAGATCGATGTCTGTCTTCTTAGGGCTGCGCATCTACGCCTGGTTCTCCCTTCGCCATGCTCGAAGGTATGTGTGGCGTACCATCGCTGTGATTCTAGGGTTAAGTCTTGGATCAGGCGTGTTCGTGGCCGTGCGGCTGGCGACGACCACATCCGTGCGTTCCTTTGCCCAGAGTATGGACGCTTTATCGGGAAATGCGGATTTTGTGGTGACACGCCCGGGTGGAAGCATACCCTATTCCTTGGTGCGTGACCTGCTATCTCGGCCCCATATCAAGACGGTGTCCCCGCTGCTTATGCTGACTGTTCGCGCCGAATCCTTGTCCCAAGGAGAAGGAAGCACCGTGCTGCGTTGGGTGGGGCTGGATCCTGTTCTGGACCGCCCCTTAAGACCTTGGGCGGTGCAGCGGCTTGAAAAATCCGAAGGGCCTCAAAATTGGATGCGCCTGATCAGTGAACCCGACACGGTTTTTGTGGGATCTTCAGCGGCTCACTCACTGCATGTTCAACCCGGATCAAACATCAGGGTCTTTTATCAGAACCGTAAAAGAAACCTCAAGGTTTTGGGCATTCTCAAGGACGAAGGTCTAGGACTGGCCGAGGGCGGTTTGATTCTTCTTTCGGATCTGGCCACCATTCAGGAATTCTTGGGGCAGTTTGACGGCGTGGATCGTCTGGAAGGTGCTTTTCGAGAGGGCCAAAAGGAGAAAGGGTTAGGTGACCTGGAACACACCCTGGCTTCTGGCTATTCCCTTTATCAACCTCAAGAACGTGAAAGATCGTCTCGATCCATGGTGGCCGCCTATGAGCAAAACCTTTCGGTGCTCAGTTTTGTGTCTCTTTTTGTGGGCATGTTTCTTGTCTACAGCCTTACGGCTTTCAACAGTGTTTCCCGGCGTCGAGAAGTAGCCGTCATGCGGTCCATAGGTGCTTCCACACGTTTCGTTTTTGGTGTCTTTGTCATGGACGGCTTGGTCTTTGGGCTTCTCGGCTGGTTGGTAGGAATACCGATAAGCTTATTTTTTGCCAAGGATTTATTGAAGGCGGTCAGCGAGACGGTCACCGTGCTTTTTGCAAGGGTGGATGTGCGGACGGTGGCCGTGAGCGCTTGGGATGTGGTGGTTTCCATCGTCTTGACTTCTGGTGTGGCGGCCTTGGCTGCCTTGCAGCCCGCTCACAGCGTCATGACGGTTTCTCCCACGGAAGCTATTCGTCCTCGAAGTTCTGCGCCGTACGGGGATCCAAGAACTCGACGCCAAACCTTCTGGAGTCTGGCTCTTTTGGCAGGGATCCTTCCTTTATCGTGGCTTCCGCCTGTGCAAGGAATTCCTGTCGCAGGTTATGCAGCGGTTTTTTTTCTCTTTTGCGGGTTTTCTCTCCTGGCTCCAGGCATGTTGAAAGGGCTGACCACTCTGCCTTTACATGTGGTGCAGCATGTGGGTGGTGAACCCTGTGTGCTGGCCTTGAAGCATCTGGAAAAGGCGGGAGCACGTGTTGCCGTTTCCGTAGGTGCTTTAATCACCGCCGTGGGACTTTTTACGGCCCTGGTGGTCATGGTTTCCAGCTTTCGAAAAACCGTGGAAGCCTGGGTGTTTCAGACCGTGAGCGGGGATCTTTTTGTGCGTCCCATGATGGCGGACATGAACGGGTACCGGGATCCGCTGCCGGAGGCTATGGTTCAGTTCGTCAAAGACCTTCCCGAAACAGACGTGGTGCCGTATCGAAGAATAAACATGACATACCGCGGCGTCGATTGCGCCCTGGAAGGGATCGACTTGGATGGGCTGAAAAGGCATGGTGGGTTTCTTTTCCTCAAGGGCGACGAAGAGCAGGCCTACAACGCCATGAAGGCCGGGGAAAGTGTTATCGTGAGTGAAGTGTTCGCCAATCGAACAGGGCTGCGGATTGGGGATTCTATGGCATTCACGGTCTCGGGCGTTCCCATGACGTTCCGGGTTGTCGGCGTTTATAGGGATTATAGGACGCAAAGCGCTGTGATTTACATGGACTTGAACGTGCTGCAGAAGCGGACGACAGACAGGTCCTGGAGCGGGGTGCGGTTGTTTTTTTCGGGGTCTGAAGAAGCCAGGCAAAGACGGGCTCAGGAGGTTCGAGAACAACTGCTTGAACGTTTCGGGGCTCGTGATGCTCTGGACGTTCTGGTAGGAAGCACGCTTCGGCGGGAAATTCTTCAGGTTTTTGATCAGACCTTTGCGGTGACCTCGGTGCTACTGATCATGGCCCTTATGGTCGCCGGTTTGGGCATGATGACCACTCTGACCATTATGGTCCTGGAACGTATGGTATCGTTAAACACACTCAAGGCCATAGGGGCCTCCACAGGCCAGGTGCGCCGCATGCTTTTGTGGGAAGCCCTCTTCATGATCGTCGTCGGACTTTTCTTGGGCGTTACCTGCGGGTTTGCCTTGTCTGTGATCCTGATCGAAGTGATCAACGCCCAGTCTTTCGGCTGGACGTTTCTTTACCACGTGCCTTGGAATCAATTGGCGGCGGCGTTTCCTCTCATTGCGGCCGCTTCCCTGGCGGCGACCATTCCGGCACAACGCCTGGCTTTTCGTCACAGTCCCGCCGTGCTTCTTCGTGAAGACGTGGAATCGTGAAGTCGTGAAATCGTAAATCGTGAAATCGTGAAGTTGTGAATCGTGGAATTGTGGGGTGGGCTTGGGAAAGGCGAACACCGGTTGTAGGGGCGGACCGATGTGTCCGCCCCGAAAACGACCGGCCTGTTGGAAACAGGCGGGTTTAGAGCCTGCCCAAAGCCAACGCGAAATCGTGAAGTCGTGAAATCGTAAATCGTGAAACGTGAAATTGTGAGGTGGGTTTGGGAAAGGCGGGCATCGGTTGTAGGGGCGGACCGATGTGTCCGCCCCGTAAACGACCGGCTTATAGGAAATAGGCGGGTTTAGAGCCTGCCCAAAGCCAAGGTGAACTCGCGAAGATGAACCTTGAGGACCCTTCAGCGGGATTTCACGAGACGGCCTTCGGGAATTTCCCAGCATTCATGGGTTTTCGTTTCAGCTGAAAAAGCCGTGGGCTTTCAGGGTGTGAAGAATGGCATGAACGGCTTCATCATGGCCGAGGCCATCCAAAAGAAGGCGAGCTTGGGCGTGGTGCGCATAAAGGGGTTTGCGTTCTTGATAGAGCCCTTCCAAGGTCTGACCTGGAGCTCGAACCACACCTCGAGCGTCCAGGTCGCCCAAACGCTGTTCCAGGAAAGGTAACGAAAGGTCCAGCCATAAAATGAATCCATAGGCTTTGAGGTGTTCCATTGCCTTTGAGCTGTAGACGACGCTGCCTCCCGTGGCGATCACCGTGCCGGTAACTTCGAGAGAACAAACGGCGGCTTGTTCGATGGCCCGAAAACCCGAAAGACCTTCTTCAAGAATAATTTCCTGCAACCGTTTCCCATGGGCAGCTTGAATGAGCAGATCGGTGTCCACAAAAGGGGCTGCCAGCTGCTTGGCTACAAGAACACCCAGGGTGCTTTTCCCCACACCGGGCATACCGATAAGCACGAGGTTGGGGGCTTGGGGTTTGAGGTGAAAAAGGGAACCTTTGTGTATGGTGCTCGAATCGGGTGAAGCCAACATCATAGGGATTCCTCGAATCGTAAATCGTAAATCGTGAATCGTAAATCGTGAATCGTGAATCGTGAATCGTGAATCGTGAATCGTGAAATTGTGGGGTGGTCTTGGAAAAGACGGTCACTGGTTGTAGGGGAGGACCGATGTGTCCGCCCTGAAAACGACCGGAAAGTGCACAATCGAAAGACAAGGCCGAACGGTCTGGTAAATTGTTTCTCTAAGAGCGTGCACATCCTGAAGTATTGAAAGAATATGTCTTTGAAACTTGGGATGTTCCATGGAAAAGAGCTGCATGTGGGCCTCACAAAAAAACCAGGTGCAAACATAGGGTCGAAGATAGCGGGGCAGGGCGCAGCCGCTGGGAAGCCAATAACGGCATGGGTCTCCCTTCTGCGTGCGGGTTTGTCCTAAAGGCAGCGCCAGTTCCAAGCCCAGAAGGTACAGCATATCAGTTATATTGTAGGCCACACGTGCCGCCGTGCAGCAGACGTCTTCGCATTGAGGGCACGTCTCGGCACAGTAGCGGGTCATCAAAGGATCCAAGGCTTCAATACCCTGACGTGTGCGAAGGGCCAAGGATCGAAGAATGCTTCGAGTTTCGGAGGAAAGATAGGCGTCCAGTTCCTGAAAAAACCGCCGCCATAGAGCCTCGGAAACAATGCTCCATGACGGCGGAATAAGCTCTCGTCGGGTCATGGGGCTATTTGACAAAATCGTGCTGGATAGCTCGAACCACCAAAACGGGGCATGGGGCTCGAAGGACCACGTTGTTGGCCACACTGCCGATAAGGGTGCTCATAAGAGCGGATCGGCCGTGGGTGCCCACAACGATCATGTCAATATTGTTTTCCTTGGCGTAGTTAATAATTTCTTCCGCCGGCCGGCCTTTACGGATTTCAAAATGGATTTCGGGAATGCCTTCCCGCCATTCCAAAGGCAACAGCTGATGGAGTTCCTCTTCTCGATCTTGGACCATCTTACGCATGGCCTCCACAAAATCCCCTTTATAACCCTTCACGCTCAACTCATGGACGGCATCGATAATCCTTTGATTGATCACATGGATCAAAGTCAAGGACGCTTGCCGATCTCGGGCGATTTCCACGCCGTAACGAATAGCTTTTTGTGAAAATTCGGAAAAATCTACGGGCACCAGAATCTTCTTTAGTTGGATCATGACAATCTCCTCATCTCCGATGGTTCTTTCATCTCCAGGGAACGAACAGGGCATTCCGCACACCGCGGTTTCTTACGACAATAAAGATGGCCGACCCGCACCAGCAGAGCATGGAATTCCTGGAAAAGATACACATTGGGGGGAAGAGCGTCCATAAAATAGTGGCGTAAGGCCTCGTAGCCGATGTTGGAAGGCACCAGGCCGTGGCTGGAAAGGATACGCCGCGTATAAGCATCCACCACAAAGCTGGGCTGATGCGCGGCGTAAAGGATAATGCTGTCGGCAGTTTCAGGTCCGATGCCGGCGATGGACAAAAGTTCTTTTCTCAGTGTTTCCAAGTCTTGTTGAAGAAAAGCGGACAAATTTCCTTCGTGATGATGGTGCACATGTCGGCAAAATTCCAGGACGTAACGTGTTTTCTGGTTGAAGAAACCTGAAGGTCTTAGGCACTCGCGCAGAGTATCGGGATCGGTTTTGAGAATCTTTGAAAGGTCCAGCAGGTCCTTAGCTTTTAGGCGTTTGATGGCGAGGGTGACGTTGTTCCAGGAGGTGTTTTGCGTCAGGATAGCGCCGATGATCACTTCAAAAGGTGTATCGGCGGGCCACCAGCCCTGAGGGCCGAAGGCGGCCAAAAGAGTTTCAAAAAGATTTTGAAGAATAACGGAAGGCTCGGCCTCCATTACGGCAGATGCACTCCGTGAATGCGCGCACCGCATGCCGTGCAGGCTCCTTTGTGAATTCCCTGAGGCTTCGTGGAAAAGCCGTAGCGTTTCATGACCACGGCGCCACATTGAGGACAGTAAGTGTTTTCGCCTTCGTCTCCAGGCACATTGCCTGTGTACACGTAACGCAGTCCAGCTTTTAAGCCGATCTCCCGAGCTCGCCGCACCGTGGCCACAGGAGTGGGGGGACGATCGGTCAAGCGGTATGTGGGATGAAAACGGCTCACATGCCATGGGGTTTCCGGTCCCAAAGACACGAGAAATTCGGCGAGTTCCTTAAGTTCCTGAGGGTCATCGTTGAGGCCTGGGATAAGGAGCGTTGTCACTTCGAGCCAAATCCCCAAACGTTTCATGCCCTCCAGAGTTTCCAGCACGGGATCGAGGCGGGCGCCGCACATTTCCTTGTAAAAACGGTTTCGAAAAGCTTTCAGGTCCACATTGGCGGCGTCAAGAAAGGTTTCGGCAGCCGCCTGCAGGGCTTCCGGAGTCATGTAGCCGTTGGAGACGAAGACGTTTTTCAGGCCGGCTTTTCTCGCCTCAATCCCCACATCCATGGCAAATTCCATGAAAATCGTGGGTTCCGTATAGGTGTAGCTGATACTGGCGCATCGTGTTTTCAAAGCATCTTGAACCACGGAGCTTGGAGTGGATTCTCTGCCGTAGATGACCCCTTGGTCCCGAGGCGCCTGAGAAATATCCGCGTTTTGACAAAAGAGGCACCGGAAATTGCATCCCACCGTGGCGATGGAATAACTGAAGGTTCCCGGAAAGAAATGAAAGAGAGGTTTTTTTTCTATGGGATCCACGTTGGCTGCGATCAACTTGCCGTAAACCAGGGAATAAAGACGGCCTTCAAGGTTACGGCGAACACCGCACACTCCAGTTTTTTCCGGCTTGATCACGCAGCCATGCGCGCATAAGCGGCAGCGCACGGCGTTCTTTTCTTCCTGAACGTAAAAACGCGCTTCATGCATAGCCGCTTCCTTCATCTAACGGTCTTGATACGGCCCTGGAATGCCGAGAAGACACCACGGACCCTTGGCACGGAACACCGGTGGATGGGGAACATCCATTTCGGCCGTGAAGACGCCAGCAGGATCGTGGGGTTCCCGCCGGTCCGGCCCCTACGACACGT
>FWWL01003037.1_pt1 | contig 32073 bp, 32 predicted proteins | sample 2228331 | NCBI WGS metagenome assembly FWWL01 (sample SAMEA103939775, study PRJEB20133) | metagenome
CCCGCAAAAACCATAATCGATAGAAAAAGCACAGAGGCTTCCCATCACTTATGGGACAGCCCCTTTTTATTACGCATAATTCAATTTATTATTTTAATATGAGCAATAAATAATCTTTATTAGTTACCTATTGCTTTATTTATGACTCATAAATATAATTATGACATACATATATCGGAGGAGGAGGATGAGCGAGTGCGAGTCGGTCTTAGCGGAACGGGACGAATAGGCAGGTTATGCATACGTAAAGCCATGTCGCTAAAGTCGCGGGATTTTGAATTGAGAGTCATTAATACGACTTGTTCGATTAATACGCTGGCGCATTTGCTCCAATACGATACCGTCCATGGCAAATGGGATGCAGAAATCGAGATCAATAACGACCAATTAATGATTAACGGCAATCGAATATCCATCGTTTCGGAAAAAGATCCAAGTTTAATTCCTTGGCAGGAGTATGGCGTTGAACTTGCCATAGACTCGACAGGAAAATTTACCGACCGTCTTGCGATGGAGAAACACTTGTCATCCGGAGCCCGAAGGGTGCTTATTACATCGCCGGGAAGAGATGTCGATTTGACAATTGTTATGGGGGTCAATGAGCATCGGTATGATCCGTCCAAGCATCGACTGCTTTCTGCCGCCTCATGCACAACGAACTGTTTGGCCCCGGTTCTTCATATTTTGGATCATGCTTTTGGGGTGAAACGGGGATGGATGACAGCGGTACATGCCTATACCAACGATCAGAATCATATGGATAATCCGCACAAGGATTTGCGGCGTGCCCGTTCTTGTACGAGTTCCATCATTCCGACTTCTACGGGAGTGAGTAAGTCCTTAATCGATGTTTTTCCTGGACTTGCTCCGCATATTAGAGGAATTTCTGTGCGTGTTCCGACCCAAGATGTCTCCCTACTGGATTTGCAGCTTGTCTTAAAGAGCCCGGTACATGTTGCTGACGTAAAGCAAGCATTTCAAACAGCGATTACCGGAGAGTTGGGAGCCTACGTCGATTATAACGAGCTGCCTTTGGTTTCTTCGGATTATATCGGCAACGAGAAATCGGCAGTTGTTGATGGTCTAAGCATTATGACGCAAGACGATCAGGTGAAAATATTGGCTTGGTATGACAATGAATGGGCATTTGCCAGTCGAGTCATCGATGTCACTCGTTTGATCGCGAGAGCTGAAAGGCCGCATCTGAAGGGGGGAGAACAATGCTTAACCACGACAGCGTGACAACAAAAAACGAGCTGGGGATGGTCATTTGTAAGGTATGCAATGAAGTGCTTTATACCCTGCCGACGAACCGCCTGAAAAAGTTTTACGTGGTTTGCAACAAAGAGGAATGCTTAGGAAAAACCAGAGAGGGCGATACAAAATGACGTTGAAAATGGTATACACCTTTACTGAAGGAAATGCGAAAATGAAAGCTTTGCTGGGAGGTAAAGGTGCGAATTTAGCGGAAATGACCCGGACAGGTTTGCCGGTTCCTCCTGGTTTCACCATCACGACCGATGCATGTCACGCATTTTTTAATGCAGGCAATCAAATATCGGACGATCTTCAGCTGCAAATTCATCTTGGGCTGAAGCAGCTCGAAAGCGATAAGGGTCAAACGTTCGGCGACCCGTCTCATCCGCTCCTGGTATCTGTTCGATCGGGATCCGTAACTTCTATGCCCGGTATGATGGACACGATTCTAAATCTCGGATTAAACGACGAGACGGTGAAAGGATTAGCGGCATTAACCCACAATGAACGTTTCGCTTACGATTGTTATCGGCGGTTGATCCAGATGTTCGGTAGTGTCGTTATGGGTGTTGAGGCCTTTCAGTTCGAGCGCATCTTGACTCGTTTGAAAAAAAACCTCGGTGTCGGGCAGGATCAAGAGGTCACGGCTGAAGGCTGGCGACAACTCATTGATGACTACAAACGGTGCGTAAAGGCGTATTCAGGAGTTGACTTCCCGCAAAACGTGCACGAACAGCTCAAATTGGCCGTAGAAGCCGTTTTCAAATCATGGCATAACCATAGGGCGCAAGTGTACCGCAAAATCAATCGTATTCCCGACGAACAAGGAACCGCTGTCAACGTGCAAAGCATGGTATTCGGCAACAGAGGGGACGATTGCGGTACCGGTGTCGTATTTACCAGGAACCCATCGTCGGGCGAAAATTCGATGTTCGGCGAATATCTCATCAATGCCCAAGGCGAGGATGTGGTTGCAGGTGTGAGAACCCCGCAGACCATTGATATCCTTAAGAACGAACTGCCGGAAATGTACGACCAGCTTGAGCAAGTGTGTAAGCAATTGGAGCAGCATTACAAGGATATGCAGGATATCGAGTTTACGGTTGAAAATGGGAAGCTGTACGTGCTCCAAACGAGAAATGGCAAACGCAATGCCCAAGCGGCATTAAAAATTGCCGTCGACCTCGTATCGGAAGGAGTCATTAGCCGGGAGGACGCTTTGCAAAGAATTGAAGTCTCCCATCTCGACCAGTTGCTTCACAGGGGGATCGATGAAAGTGCGGTTACTGACGTGGTGGCAGTAGGACTGCCGGCTTCCCCGGGTGCCGCGATCGGTGTCGTCGCGTTCGATGCTGATACGGCAGCCAAGTGGAATAAAGCGGGTAAACAGGTGATTCTGGTTCGCTCCGAAACGACGCCGGAAGATATTCACGGCGTGCTGGCGGCGGAAGGCGTCCTCACCAGCCGCGGAGGAATGACTAGTCACGCTGCGGTTGTGGCACGGGGAATGGGCAAGCCATGCGTTTGCGGCTGTGAAGGTGTGCGCATTGATATAAAGGAAAGGCGGATGTTTGCAGGCGAAAGAATCATCGAGGAGGGAGACTGGATTACTTTGGATGGGGTGAGCGGAAGAGTCATCCAAGGGGCCGTTCCCCTGAAAGAGGCAACCGCGACGAACGAGCTCCTCCAGATCCTGCTGTGGGCCGATCAAATCCGTAAATTACGGGTTTACGCCAATGCCGATAATCCCGAAGACGCGGAAATAGCGCGCGGCTTTGGTGCTGAGGGAATCGGGTTGTGCCGGACGGAGCATATGTTCTTTGCTCCATCCCGTTTGGCGGTGATGCAGAGAATGATCATGGCCGATTCGCTTGAGGAACGCAAGACAGCGTTGGATCAGCTTTTGCCTATGCAGCAATTCGATTTCGAGGGGATTTTTAAAGCCATGGATGGACTTCCCGTCACCGTTCGGCTTCTCGATCCGCCTCTGCACGAATTCCTGCCCAATGTGAACGAGTTGCAGCAAAAGCTTCATAGTACGGATAAGGAAGAGGAAAAGGTGCAACTACAGCAAATGATCCGCAAGGTTAATGCCCTGCATGAATCCAATCCGATGCTCGGTCAGAGGGGCTGCAGATTGGGTATCGTTTATCCGGAAATTTACGATATGCAGATCGAAGCTATTTTCAAAGCCGCATCTGCATGCATGGATAGGGGAGTTTCCGTGCATCCGGAAATTATGATCCCGCTTGTCGGCGATGCGAGCGAGCTGAAAATATTGCGGAAACTCGTCGATGACGTGGCCGAACAAGTGCTAAGCGCCGATAAAAAAAGAGAATGCAGGTATAAGGTTGGAACGATGATCGAAGTGCCGCGTGCCGCCCTTACGGCTCGGCAAATCGTAGCTCATGCAGACTTTTTCTCGTTTGGCACGAACGATTTGACGCAAATGACTTTTGGGTACAGCAGGGACGATGCGGAAGGTAAATTTTTAACGCATTACCTGGACAAAAAACTTCTGCCCCATAATCCGTTTCAAGTGCTTGACTCGGAAGGGGTCGGCCAATTGATCGATCTTGCAGTGGCAGCAGGACGCTCTTTGAAGCCAGCCCTGAAAACAGGAATTTGCGGAGAGCATGGAGGGGATAAGGATTCCATCGCTTTCTGTCACCAAACCGGATTGGATTATGTCAGTTGTTCTCCATATCGGATTCCGATGGCCAGAATTGCCGCCGCCCAAGCCGCGATCGAACATAAAAGCCAGGCAGAGAAGCAGACCGAGGCAAAAGCGGTGTGATTCATCAATCGGATCGGTTAAAATGGTGGAAGATGTACAACTCAATGGGAGGGAACTACGATCGAACTAACATCCCGCCAATTGGAGATCATCGAATTGGTCCAGAAACGCGCTCCGATTACAGGAGAACAAATCGCTGAGCTTCTCGGATTAAGCCGGCCCACCATCCGGTCCGACTTGGTGTTGCTTGTGATGCTGGGTTATATCGATGCGAAGCCTAAAGTCGGTTATTTTATCGGAAATACCGTGATGAAACAGAATTCCGGCGTTACCCAAATTACGCAGCGGCTTGTCAGCGATGTGATGGGTATCCCCGTGGTTCTTCGGGAAACGGCGACCGTAAGCGATGCGGTCGTCACTCTTTTTCTCGAAAATGTAGGAAGTCTTATGGTTGTAGATGCATTCGGCGCACTGGCGGGTATCGTCTCGCGTAAGGATTTGCTGAAGGTGACGCTGGGCAACGCCCAGGCGTCTTCCGTTGTGCTCAGTATGGTGATGACCCGTTATCCGAACATCGTCACGGTGTCTCCTGACGACACGGTCCGTGAGGCAATGCGCAAAATGATTTCACACCAAGTGGATGGTTTGCCTGTCGTACACCCTATGAATCCATCGGAAGGGCAGCCCAAAGTAGAAGCGATCGGCAGAATAACGAAAACAACCATTACGAAGTTGCTGTTCGATGCGACTACGGGTGATCTATAGGGGGCGAATACAGGTTGAATGGACAAAAAAACACTATTTTCGTTTGCTCCGATTCAGTAGGGGAAACCGCGGAGGCTGTCGTTCGCGCGACGGTTCGACAATTCGATGCCGAGAATGTGAACATTAAGCGATGGGCACATATCAAATCGGAAGAAGAGATCCGTAAAGTCATGGAAGAGGCCGCTCGAATCGGCAGTTTTGTTGTGTACACACTTGTACTCCCCGAATTAAGAGAAATGATCCGGCAAGAGGCTGTCCGTTTGAAAGTGTTTGCCGTAGATGTCATGGGACCTGTAATGGAAGCTTTTATACATACTTTCAATTTCTCGCCGAAACAAAAACCCGGTCTTCTTCACCAAATGGACAGGGAGTATTTCAAAAGGGTTGAAGCCGTTGAATTCACGGTTAAATGCGACGATGGGAAGGACTCGGCTTCTTGGAAACAAGCGGATCTTGTATTGCTTGGCGTCTCAAGAACGTCGAAGACACCGCTAAGCATCTTCTTGGCGCATAAAGGGTACAAAGTGGCCAACTATCCGATCGTACCGGAAGTCAAGCCGCCTCAAGCTCTGTTTGAATTGAAGGAATGCAGATTCATCGGATTGACCATGAGACCGGAAAGTTTGGTTAATATTCGAACTGAACGTTTGAAAGCGATGGGGCTGCCCTTCGGAGTCACCTATGCTTCATTAGAGCGCGTTGCCGAAGAATTGGAACATGCCCAATCCATCTTTCGGCAACTAGGTTGTATGGTTGTAGATGTTACAGAACGGGCGATTGAAGAGACGGCGGGGACGATCATGGAGATGTTTAGGTAGAGGGGGGCTTGCCTACTATTAACTGAGTTAATCGAATTGTTTAACACAGTTAACAGTGGGTTAATATAAAAGTAGAGGGACCTTCCTCAAAGCAAACGAATCTCAAACAACCGTACCCAGACGATTGGTTTTACTCGGTTTCAGGCGTATACAGGGTGAATAGGGCGCTGTCCCCATCGTTGGACATTTCACCTCTAGCTAAGCTAGCCGCCTGAAGTTGACTAAAATAGATTTTATGACGAAAGGGGATAGTCCATTGCAATAGGTTAGCGAAGCATGCCGGAAGCAGCTTATAATCAAAGAAAGGATAGGGAAGTTCATAAATGAATAGCCGCAGTCGAGAATAGCCTCCGTTTATCACGCATATAAACGGGGGCTATTTGTGTTGTGTCCATAAAATGGGTTGGGGCGCGGAATTAACTTTTTATGGATGAAATCATTTTGAGAATGGCTCAAAAACTTCTCGATATGGTACGATGAGGATGCGTCTTATTCGTTTTCTAATCATTTTGAGATGAAAGGGATGTTAGTCAATGCCGTTAGTCGATATGCCTCTTGAAGCGCTGAAAGAGTATGGGGGAATTAATCCGCGTCCGGCCGATTTCGATGCCTACTGGGATCGGGCGATTGCGGAAATGCGGGCGGTGGATCCGGAGGTAGAGCTTGTGCCAAGCTCTTTCCAAACTCCGCAAGCCGAATGCTTCGATCTTTATTTTACCGGGGTACGCGGGGCACGCATTCATGCGAAATACGTTCGTCCGAAGAATGTTCCAGAGCCGCATCCAGCCGTAGTACTGTTTCATGGCTACTCGGGCAATGCGGGCGATTGGAACGACAAATTAGCTTATACGTCCCTTGGCTTCTCCGTGCTGGCCATGGATTGCCGCGGCCAAGGCGGGTCGTCCGAGGATACGGGCGGGGTGAAAGGGAATACGCACCATGGCCACATCATTCGCGGTTTGAATGATCATCCGGATAACCTGCTTTTTCGGCATATTTTCTTGGACACGGCACAGCTGGCCGGAATCGCGCTCGGGCTGCCCGAAGTTGACCCGGAACGAGTGTATGCGGCCGGCGGCTCGCAGGGCGGTGCCTTGACGATCGCGTGCGCGGCACTGGAGCCTAGAGTGAAGAAGCTTGCGCCAGTCTACCCTTTCTTGTGCGACTACAAACGGACTTGGCAGATGGACTTGGCGAAGGATGCGTACCAGGAGTTGCGTACCTTCTTCCGTCACTTCGATCCGTTGCACGAGCGCGAGGACGAAATCTTCGAGAAGCTCGGTTACATTGACTTGCAGTACCTTGCCCATAGGATTCGCGGAGAAGTATTGATGTTCGTCGGCCTTATGGATACGATTTGCCCGCCATCCACGCAGTTTGCAGCCTACAACAAGATAACCTCACCCAAGCAATTGGCTATTTACCCCGACTTCGGCCATGAGAATTTGCCTGGCTCGACGGATAAGACTATTCAGTTTTTCTTATAACTTTACACTTTGTCCCCTTCGGTTTGACAGGATAACTACATACGAACATAATAAAGAAATAAAGATCGGGGAAGCACCCCATCGGAGCTAAACACAATACGTGTTGCTTTGATGGGGTGCTATTTTTATATCGGAGGCTGTACTTATATGACTAAGAACAAGAATGGCGATGATCGGATCAAAGAGCAGCAGATGACTTACGACATCTATGCGGCTATGCCGGATGACGGGCAACGTTATGAAATAGTCGAGGGCGCCATGGAGATGATGTCCCCAAGCCCCTCAACGGCACATCAAGAGATAAGCGGAGAGTTGGAATACCTGTTAAAGCAAAGCTGCAAATCGGATTATTTGATTTATGATGCGCCGCTTGATGTGATTTTGAGCCAGACGAATGTTCTGCAGCCCGATATTCTGATGATTCATCGCAGCCGATTGCATATTGTTACGGCTCGAGGAATTGAAGGTCCGCCGGACCTTGTTGTAGAAGTGATCTCGCCTGGCTCCCGCAAGAGAGATAAAGTAGACAAAATGAAGATATATGCCCGATATCACGTCCCGGAGTATTGGATTGCAGACTCGGATACGCGAACGCTGGAGCAATATCAGCTTGTTGGGGAGCTCTATGAGTTGAATAATTTATTTGAAGGCGACGATCGTGTAACCTCGGACAAGCTGCCCTGTGTATCTTTTGTAATCAGCGACATATTCAAGGAAGTTCAGATAAGGAGCTTTGCCTCATCGAATACGGAATATTCCGTCTGAACTCCATCTGAAGAGGGACGAGTCATTACTGCTCAAGCTTGAAATGCTGTACGGATTTTTGCAGTTCCACGGAAAGGGCGGTCATTTGCCCGATCGTTCCCGTTATTTCCTGCATGGCTGCGCTTTGCTCCTGCGCTCCGGCGGCTACTTCCTCGGTACCCGACGCTTGCTGTTGGGTAATGCTGGAGATTTGCTGCATCGCACCCGATATCGAGAAGAATGATCGTTCGACCTTCTCCAATGCCTTCAGCAGCAGGTCTGTTCGATCCGAGAAGTGCGTAACGCCCGAGTAGATTAAATTGAAATTCTCGTGAGTACCGTTAATCCAACCATGGCCCTTCTCCGCTGCTTGTCTGCCTTCGGCGACCAGATCGATGACGAGCTTGCTGTTTTCCTGCGTTCCCGAGACTAACTGCCTTACGGATAATGCGGCATCCGCGGATTGGGCGGCGAGTTTCTTCACTTCTCCGGCGACCACGGCAAAGCCTTTGCCCATTTCTCCCACGCGTGCTGCTTCAATAGAAGCGTTAAGGGCGAGCAGATTGGTTTGCTCGGAGATATCGGAGATCATGTTGATAATTCCGCCGATTTCATGGGACCGTTCCCCCAGCTTTAAGGCAGCTTCCTGGGATTGATTCATAACCTCTTTAATGACGTTCATTTGCTGAAGCGTTTGTTCGACAAGCTGCCGGCCGTCCTCGCTCTTCGTCCTTACCTGCTGGGCAATGAGCTGCATTTCCTTCATATCGCCCGATACTGCATTCAATTCATTATCGATTACGTTAATCGTAGACGTGCTGTTAACTACGCTGCTGACGATCTCATTGATTCCGTCGCTCATCTGGCTCATGGATTCCGCGGCTTGCTGTGAACTCCGGCTTGATTCGTCGGCAGACTGAAACAGATGGCTGCTCGTAGCGGAAACCTGATCGGAAGAAAGGCGGATTTGGCGGATTAACCCTTGCAGGCTTAAGCTCATGTCGCCAAAAGCCTGTGCCAGCTTCCCGATTTCATCTCTGCGGGAAATAGATAATTGTTCCCGCAAGTCACCCGCAGCGACTTTCTCGGTTGCCACCATAAGATTGCGTATCGGTTTTGTGATGACATTACTGATCATGATGGCGATAAGGGTCCCGACCACAAGCACGATAGCCGTAATAAGAACGGTAGTCCAATAAATCGTGTTGGATGTTTCGGGTACGACGGAAGCATCGAGATCGATACCCAGAATGCCGTAGCTCTTGTTCTGCTCATTCTGAAGGGGAACGAAAATCGACTTGTGAATCCCGTATTCGTCGGTATAAATACTGCTGAGAGTTTCTTTGTTGTTCGTGATGGCGTCGTTCATTTCAGCCGTAAAGGGATAGGGGGTACCATAATCGTCGGGGACGCCGGAGAGGATAAGGATCCGCTCTTCTCCATGACTTTTGGATAAGACGTAGATATTTTCTAATGCATGCTCTGTTTGCAGTTTCTCAAGCTCTTGCTTCATGATCGTATAATTCGGATCGCTCACGTCAGTTAATTCATGATCGGATCCAGGAATTGATGAGATTGTATTGGCGGCAATTCTAATGTCCGTCTGTAATCTCTTGTCGAATTGTTCGAGAAGCTTTCCGATTAGATTTTGATTAACGTAATAACCCGATAGGGCAAATGCCGAGCTTGTTATTAACTGAAGCAGAAGAATGCTTAACGTAATTTTGACGGATAAGCGCGTTACGAACCAAGTTTTAATGGAATTCAGCATTTAGGATTGACCTCCGATAGCGACCAAGTGATTTGTTGTGTATACTTCCGCTATTATCGACTTTAAGTAGCTCACGATTTCATCGATATGTTCTGTTTGGGTATAGGGTGAAATAACGAATAGTTTGGAAGCGTATAGCGGTATCGTATGGTGATCGGCTGTAGAAACCAATAGATGCTTTTTCGTATCGCCGAAAAAAATCCGATCGCGGTGCCGGCCTAATCGCTCAAACAGACGCTCGTTAAGACGGTTTGTCTGTTCGACTTCAAGCCTCGTGCGTTCGCCATTAATCTCCTGAGCATAATGGGATATCCCCTCCGGATAGATTCGAAACAACGTAATGATCCCCGGATTATTCGGGTTTACGATCGTCGCTTCAGGAATTTCGAGCATAAGAGCTTTCCTGAAAGCGATGTTCACCTCGACGAATTGCGCTAACAATCGTTGATAACCGTCAACCCCGAAAGCAAGCAGCGCACTATAGATGCTTATGGAACTCGCCATCCTGGAGCATTCCAGCGTATACCCGGTATGATATTGTCCGTATCCCCTGTGGCCGACATAAGGAGTCTCTTCCGGATCCAAATCCAGATATTTGAGATTTTCCGCGTCCTTGACCAGAAATAGGCTAGTGGAATACGGGGTTTGACCCAATTTCTGAAAATCGAAGCACAGCGAGTCCGCCAGGTGAAGATTTTTCATTTTGGCTTGGATCGCATGTAGAGCGATTAGCGTGTCAGGCTCAATGGCAAGAGGATTGGTTGAGAAATCATAATCATTATAAAAAGCGAAGAACCCGCCAAGAGCAGAATCGGCATGAATATGCGGCTTGGAGATTCCGTTAGCGGAGGCGATTTCCTCTGCCAGCCTGGAAATTTCCGCCACATCGTCTATGCCCATGGCATCCGTTGTACCCGTTGTTGCGACGATATAGATGGGGGTGCCTCCGGAACGAATAACACGGTTTATTTTGTCCCGCAAATCCGCTATATCCATAGAACTATCCGACAGCGTTCGCACCCTGATCAGGTTATTGCTCCCTATGCCGGTAGCCTCCATCGACTTGAACAAGCTGTAATGGGCCGCTTCCGAACAGAAGGCGTATAGATTTCTCGGGACGCCTATGCGGGAGGAATCGGGGGCATACTTGGCAATGGCAATACGCAAGCCCGTAAAGATTGCCCCTTGCCCGCCCCATGTGGTGTAGCCTCCGCTTCTGGAACTGTCGTATCCGATCAGCTTGGACATCATCGCAATGACTTTAACTTCAGCTTCAGCGCCAGCTGGACCATATACATCCCACAGATTGTTGCCATTAACCATAAAAGCGGCGATCATCCCCACAATCCCCGGAATGCTGGCCATTGGCAAGATGTTCGTCAGAAAATATTTGGTGTGATAAGGATGGGCATGCAACAGGGTCAATAGCCGATCATTAACCTCCTTCATAGGCATGCTTTCTTTGGGTATTTCACTGGTGCGGATTAGATGGCCGTAGAAATTCCCGTCACGATTTTTGTTGCCCTTGAGGTTGACCCTATCAGGATCCTTCAGCTTATCGACACCGCCAATCAGCTGCTCGATCAGCTTTAGAAATACAATGCGCTGTGCTTCGTTTCCATCGTCGCTGGGAAACCATTTTCTTACATCCGGTTTTTGAAAACTCAACACTACTCGCCTTCTTTCGCTCTTTTATTTGACTTCTTTTGAAAAAATTTCATCTCCATGCACAGCAAAAAGCGGTGTACTATTGAAAAACCATAGTATACCGCCTGCATATCGATGCAACTGGCTGACTTTTCCTGACGGAAGTAGTCCCTATAGCTTTGCGTCACTATCTTTCGATAGTTTTGCCGTGTATTCAGTTATATAGGACTACTTCGGATCAAACTAAAGCCTTAATTTAATACTGTTTTTAAGAAATTAAATGGTATTAATTACTTATGATTCATAGATTACAGTTTTCTCATAATAATTTCAATAGTTTTGGATGAGTTTACACAAATCGACATCTTTTATTTAAATGTGGGTGCGACCGCACCTCCGGAGCCGCTTGTCTTTAATGGGGATTTCTCAACCGAAGGCGGGATCAGGGCCGTTCGGAAATTTCTTGCAGCGGATAACAGACCGACGGCGATCGTTTCACTGAACAACCGAATGAGCTTAGGCGTATTGCTGGAGATCGTGCGAAGCGGTCATCGCATTCCGGATGATATCGCTGTCGCTTCCTTCGGGGAGGTAGAGGCAGGACTGTTGCTTAAACAGCCTGGAATGTACTATATCGACCAGCATCCATACGATATGGGGACAAGAGCGGGAGAAATCCTGCTCCGGCGACTTCGTAAAGAGGAGTCCTTCCAAGAAGAGTCCGTTGAAATCTTTCGTAACGAAGTAAAAAGAATACATTAAACCGATATTATCATCTTTAGTAATTACAAATAATTTTGACTTGCTCTATGGTCGTAATGGTGGCGAGCCAATATAATAAAACTAATAAACATAGTAAAATTTCCACAACCACATAGGAAAAATAAGTTTAATTGTTACAAACAACAACTAAGTTACTTGGCAACCATCGAAGGCGGATACCCTTTCATTCCTTTGAATACGTTGCTGAAATAGGAAATGTCCTTGAAGCCGCATCGCTCGGCAACTTCGGTAACCGTGAAGCCGCCGGTGGACAGCATCATTTCGGCGTTGTTCACGCGGATCACGTTCAGAAATTCCTTATACGAATAGTTCGTATTTTGTTTGAACAATTTGCCGAGATAGACGGGATGAAGGTTCACGAGATCGGCGAGGTCTTGAATGTCAATGTCTTCGGAATAATGATCGATGATATATTCCTTGATTTTGTTGATTCTCGAATCCGAGAGAGTACGGGACGATTCTGCGAAGGTGTTGGTCAGAAGCCGATGCAAGATAAGCAGGAACAGTCCCCGCGCTTGCATCTGGTAACAGGACTGCTTGCTCATCCAGATATGCGTGAATTGTTTGATATAGCTCAAGAGCTCGCTAGTAATGCGGTTCTTGGTTACCGTTTCGAAAGGTAAATGAACATGATTGTCCGGCGACGACCAGAAAAAATTGAAGGCATAGGAACGCATAGGGGATTCTTTGAAAGTGTGGGCTTCCCGAACGCTTCCTTCCGGGATATAGATGATGTCTCCGGCCTCAACCGTAAATTTCTCGCCGTTGACGAAGTAGTTGGACTTCCCTTCCACGATAATCGTAAGGTCGTGAAAGTCGATCGTCTGCTTGATGATTTCCCAATCCGGAAAACAGCGTCTATCGACGAATAGAGAGATATCGGGCACAAGGTCATGAAATTTCTCGATACCCATGATAATATCACCTCCAAAGGTCTTTTAAGAAAAATAGTATCATTTGGACGAGGTTAGATAAAAGGCTTTCACTGAAAAATAGAGAGATTGGGAGGAGCCGGCTGTGAATTCGACGAACTACATGAGATTTCCTGGGAACACCATGAGGGAAGCGGCGGAAAGAGTTGATGAAGGGTACGAGGCATGGCTTCGTTACGATCCATTGACTACAGATAATATTGAGGAGTACGCCCAGTGGTGTTCGAATGTCGTTATGCTTGAACAATCTGATGTCCTGGATACAGCTAGGAAAGAGCTTGTTCGGGGCATCGCTTCCATGCTTGGAAGAAAACCGCGGATCACCGCAAAACCGAACAGTCCCCGGTGTATACTGGTTGGCACGTTAAACTCTGCAGAGTTGGCAGGTCTAATCGGGCTTGAGACGCAGGAGGCCCTTCACGAAGAGGGCTATTTGATTAAAACCGTAGATCGGCCGGGTGGCAGTTGCATCGCGTTGGTTGGCCGGACGGACAAGGGAGTTCTTTATGCCGTTTTTCATTTGTTCCGAATTCTTCAAACCGGTCAAAGCCTGAATGGGATGAACAGGGTGGAGAATCCTCACAACCGGCTCCGGATGATCAACCAGTGGGATAATATGGACGGAAGCATCGAACGCGGGTATGCGGGGAAATCGATTTTTTACGATAGGAATAAGATCGTGAGAGATAAGAGACGAATTCGCGACTATGCCCGCATGCTGGCGTCCGTCGGTCTCAATGCCATTGCGATTAACAACGTGAACGTGCACGAGACGGAGACGAAGCTGATCACTTCCGAGCTGCTGCCGTCGGTTGCCGAATTAGCCGGTATTTTTCGGGAGTATGGCATCAGCCTCTATCTAAGCATCAATTATGCCACTACCATTCAGACCGGCGGACTTCCCACAGCCGATCCGTTGGACCCGCAGGTCAAGCGGTGGTGGGCGGAGAAAGCGGCAGATCTATACCGCCATATTCCCGATTTCGGAGGATTCCTGATAAAGGCCGACTCGGAAAACCGGCCGGGTCCTTTCACGTATGGCCGTGATCATGCGGACGGGGCGAACATGCTGGCAGAGGCGCTGGAGCCATTCGGAGGCTTGGTAATCTGGCGCTGCTTCGTCTATGATTGCCAGCAGGATTGGCGTGACAGGTCGACGGATCGGGCCAGGGCCGCGTACGACCATTTTCGCCCGCTGGACGGAAATTTCCGCGACAATGTCATCCTGCAGATCAAGAACGGACCGATGGACTTTCAGGTTCGCGAGCCGGTCTCTCCGCTCTTCGGAGTGTTGCGGCATACGAACCAATTGCTCGAACTGCAGATCACGCAGGAGTATACGGGACAGCAAAAGCATCTCTGTTACTTGGTTCCGCAGTGGAAGGAGATCGTCGATTTCGATATGCATTCATTGGGAGAGGGCACGACGGTTGCGAAAATCGCCGACGGCTCCGCTAATCAACGTCCGTATGGCGGCTTTGCGGCGGTCTCCAACATCGGCAACGATGCCAATTGGACCGGGCATCTGCTTGCCCAAGCCAATTTGTATGGATTTGGCCGACTGGCTTGGAATCCGGAGCTGACTTCGGAGCAAATTACCGATGAATGGGTAAGGCTGACGTTCGGGAACGACGCTGCTATCGTGGCAACAATCAGCCAGATGCTTCTCTCTTCTTGGGCGATTTATGAAAATTATACGTCTCCGCTTGGCGTCGGTTGGATGGTCAATCCGGGTCATCACTACGGTCCTAATGTTGAGGGATATGAATATTCCAAGTGGGGTACGTATCATTTCGCCGATCGCTTCGGGATCGGCGTCGATCGGACGGTACGGACGGGCACGGGCTATGCCGGTCAATACGATGGCGTTCCGGCAGCCCTGTACGAGTCGCTCCGAACTTGTCCGGACGAACTGTTGTTATTTTTCCATCACGTTCCGTACACGCATAAGCTTCATTCGGGAAAAACGGTTATCCAGCATATTTACGACTCTCATTACGAAGGAGTCGAGCAAGCCGAGGAACTGGCGCAAATGTGGTTAAGTCTCGGAGGGGTGATCGACGATGCCCGATTCTCCCATGTGCTGAGAAGTTTGGAAGAGCAGATCGAACACGCGAAGGAATGGCGGGATCGAATTAACACTTACTTTTATCGCAAATCCGGAATTCCCGACGAACGAAATCGAAATATTTATTGATATAATATCCTGAACACGGAGAAACATAAATTTAGAACTAAAAGTGGGGGCTCATATGAATTCTGAATCCAGTAACAGGCAATGGCGTCGGCCACTTGAGGGCAAAATTACAGTTCTAGTTTTGCTAATAATCGTCATAGGGTGCAGCACAGGCGGTCATTTTAAAGCTGATACTTTTTCAAAAGACGATATGTGCATTGTTCAATCAGATGGAGGCAAGGACAAAATTTGTTATGGCATGGCTCGCTCTGATGTGGAGAAAATATTGGGCACTGGGCAGCAAGGCGGCCTCAAGAATATCGAGTATGACCAGGGCGTCTCTATTTTTTATCGTAACGATCTTGTAGCCGGAGTATCTCTGGAACAAGGATCGCAGAGTAAATATAAGACCTCGCGTGGAGCTGAAATAGGGATGACCAAGGCAGATATCAAGAAGTTATATGGAGAAAAATATGCTGTGGAACACGGTGAGCGAAATCTGGACTATTTGTATGACTCAGTTACTGAGAGATTTATAGATAATGTGTCTTTAGGTAAAAACGAAAATATGGAAGATAAGGTAAACACCTATAGCTTCTCAGTGATGTTTGATTCATCAGGAGTTTTAGCAGACCGAATCATGTTACTTGATTTGAAGATGGCCGTCTATTTTGAATAATTGCAATCTAATAGGGGGCTGATGGAGATGGCGACAGCTGGTTGGGTGAATAAAATTACTGAAATCACATTATTTGTGGAAGATTTGCAGCGGTCGAAGGCATTTTACCAAGAGACGTTTAATCTTTCAATCATATATGAAGATGAAAACTGCACGGTGTTTGATTATGGTAATACAAGTATCAATCTCTTAAATCAATTGGATGCCCGCGAGTTGATTGAGCCGGCGCAGGTTGGTCGCGTTGGGGATGGTGCACGGTTTCAGTTCACGATCCAAGTGCTAGACGTTGACCGGGTATGCGATGAGCTGGAAGTGCGAGGCGTTAAGTTGTTAAATGGACCGATATCGCGTCCATGGGGGCGGCGGACGGCTTGTTTTGCCGATCCGGACGGGCATGTATGGGAGATTGCGCAGGTGCTTTAACGAATTTGGATTAACGGGGTGGGAAACTGGATGTTGAAAGATTTTTCGGCTATTATCGAGCATTTTAAGCGGAGTCTAGATGGATATACGATAGACCAGTTGCGGTATAAATGCAAGGAAGACGTATGGTCGGTTGGGCAAATGTATATCCACGTGATCGATGTGGCGGAAGAGTACATCGATCATATTCAAACATGCACTATGGCGAGACATGAAGAGCCTGGAGGCAAGACTGAAGACGGAACGAAGGCGTTTTCAGCAAAAGCGTGGCCCGATGTCCGTGTGAAACTTGAGGAACCGGCCAACACGACACGCAACCCCGAGAGCAAGGATGAAATCATAGCTGGCCTGGAGCAGGTGCTGAAGAAATTGGATTACTGGGCGGTACGAGTACATGAGGCGAATCAGGCTTGCAAGGTGCGTCATGGCTGGTTTGGCTGGCTCAATGCAAGTGAATGGTTTGAGATGGTTGACATGCATAGCAGGCACCATTTGCGCCAAAAAGCTAGTCTGGACGAGAAGCTGGCGGAGGTAGGCTTACGTTAGTTTTTCACTGAACTAACAGGTAACGATAGCAATAATTAAAACGAGAAGGCAGCCAGTTCAATCGGCTGTCTTTTCCCCGCTAACGGGCAGTTTTGGCAACTTTACAAGTAATGGGAGCGTATAAAGAATAACGATGGCGGAAGTGTAAAATATGATTTTTTTGCTTGGTTGTTTATTATTTGTTGCTGTTTCAGTTGTTGTTTTAGGAAAATTAGGTGTGCTATACCCTTATTCTAAGGGAATCGCCTTAGCTACTGGATTATCCTTGCTGGCTATTGTATGTCTTGCCCAAAATTACACTCAAAGCTTAATACCTGAGGCTAACGATGGGATTGGAGTTTCAAACCAAGTAGCGTACTTGATTATAGGTGAAGACGGTTGGTCAAAAGATAATTTTAGGAAGTCGTTCGAGCAATCCGTATACTTCACCTTGTTCTTACTTGCAGCTTATCCTTTGGTTCTTATGGTTGAGTCGAAATTCATAAAGAAAGCAACTTCGAGGGCATAGTTCTACACATTACTGAAAGGAGTATGCTTAACGGCAGCTCTTTTTTCATTTCACACACTATCGGCCAGGTTACTTTAACGGACAATGTGATTTTCAAAGTGAATGTGGTTGACAATACTTTCCTACACCAGTATCATCTAATTTAACAATTGGCTAATTAGATGTTTTTTAAATTACCTTTAAAAGGTGGTCGTAATCTAATGCAGTTAGACAAGGTGGTCAATTATCATAAAGCTCTTGCAGATCCTACAAGAATAAAGATTTTAATACTGCTTGCCGGCGGAGAGCTTAACGGACAAATTTTGGCGGAAAAGCTATGTGTAACGCCTGCGACAATAACTCACCATGCTGCGAAACTGCGAGAAGCTAGCTTAATTAATGAAAGACGGGATAAAAATACAATTTATTTTTCATTAAATCATTATTTCATCAAGAATAACGCTAGTGCTGCGGAAAACCTGATTTACCGAAAAGACAAGGGAGGTTTGGCCATTTTGGAAGACGAACACAAGCGAATAAAGGAATCCGTCATTAAAAACTTTTTTACAAACGAAGGGAAGTTGAAAAACATTCCCGTTCAACTCAAGAAGAAGCTTATTGTGTTGGAACTGCTTGTTTCTAAATTGGAAAAGGGGCGGAAGTATAGCGAGAGAGAAATCAACGAGTTTATAAAAAATTTCCATAGTGATTTTGCAACGGTAAGAAGGGAATTTATCATGCATCAATTTATGTTTAGGGAGAACCAAATTTATGAGCTAAACCCGCCAGAAATGTGGGCGAAGTGGGAGGTTCTTTCATGAACGATAGCGTAACAATCAATTGCCCACATAGATAAAACCCTCCCAATTCTAGCAAAGCTAAGTAATTAGCTAGATACCCGCGGCTTTCTCCAGTTCAGGTTGAATGCCGCCCTTCAACTTAAACAGCGGAACGAGAATCGCCACGCCCACGAGGAAAAATAAACCTGAGATTACATACAGCGGAACGAGCGAGATCGCATTTTTCATCGCGCCGGATAACATCATCGTAACAACCATCGAACCCATGAACAGCGGGGTCAGAATGCCGTTTACCCGGCCGATGAACGATTCCTCCGTATTTTTCAAAATCATCGTATTGATCCCGATACTTATGAAGGGAAACGTGACGCCGCTGATGAGCTGCAGTCCCAACGTCATCCAGTAATCCGTCGAGAACCCCATGGCGATTATCGCCAAGCTGTTTACCGCCATGCCGAATACCAGAAGCTTCTGCGGCGATACTTTGCTGGAGAAGCTCATCGCCAGCACGCCGCCGATAATCATCGCTACGCCGTTGACCAATAGAAACCACTGCAAATAATCTTCCGGCTTCCCAAGCCGCTCCGTAATGAGGAAGATGCCTAGCGGTTGAATAAGGCCGAGTGCGAGCCCAGCAGCAACGAACCCTCCGCCGAGTTTACGGAGTATAATGTTGGACAATACATAGCGGAACCCTGCCTTAATATCGTCCAACACATGCGACTTTTGTTTCTCCCCTTCGTCTTGACGATCTCGCGGCAGGAAGGCCAGCGAAGCAGCCGACAACAGGAAGGCAACGCCCATTACGCCAATTGCCGTCTCAATGCCATAGCTCTGGTAAACGAACGTGCCGACAACGGGTCCGAAAATCATAAAAATCGCGAACAACATTTGGTACATCGACATGCCCTTTTGCACTAAATGTTCAGGTACATGCAGCTTGAAAAGCTTCATGCCGGCGGGTTGCGAAAATTGAGATAATATGGCCGAGACTAAAGTCGCGAAGAATACCGCTTTCCACGAACCGTTCGTCATTGCGAACAGCACCGCGAGAATAGAACCCGCGCTTAGCAGGTCGCACCATACCATCGTCCTTTTCGGCCGCCATCGGTCTGCGAACGTCCCTCCGATAAACGAAAATACGAAGATCGGCGCGAACTCCGCGACGGAGATGAGCGAAACGGCAAACGCGTCGTCATTAGTCATTTCTTTGACGTAAAGCAGGATGGCGATATTTCGCACCCAAATACCGATTTGCAAAAACAGCGTGGACATCAAAATCGCTTGCACGAACCTATTGCTTAGCATTGATGCTGAAGCAGGTTGATTGGCACTCATGAATCTCTCCCTTTCAAGTTCCGTTTTTTCTTTGAAATACCGTAGTATTACTTAAATAAATTTTACAAGACGTACCAATTACCTAAAAGGTTCGCCAGAATGAAAGATCGCTCCGTCCCGAGACCGAGTTCCGTTCCCCGGGTCGAAATCCCGAAACCGAATGGCGGAGGCGTAAGTATGTTAGACATTCCTACCGTGACAGACCGACTGATTCAACAAGCAATCGTACAGGTGTGGATGGTGCGGCTATTTCTCGCTTGCAAGTGGTGTGAGAAGACGGGGACTAGCCGCACCCTCTTACTCTTACACAAAAAAGCCCCTAGTCAACTTTGTGTCGTTGGACAAAATCTACAAAATATTACAATAAAATTGAGAAACATAGAACTTATGGCACTATAAATACTTAACTATATTGGTTACAGTTTACATTGTACTTAAAAATTAGGAGGTTGGTTGATGTGAAGAAATCTATGGGATTATTGTTATCTGTGGTTTTACTATTTTCCTTCTCTACTTCAGTGGCATTAGCGAAGTCAAAAGATTCTGAAAAAGTTAAGAAAGTAACTGTTTTCAATGAAATTAAGGACATCGATTTATTGTATGATCGAGCAGTAAAGGGGATTTCGGAAGAAGGTCCTGGAAAAAGCAAGCTTTCTGGGTTAGTAAAGAACAATGATACAAATCTCACTGCCGAAGCAACTGTTTATAGCACAACACAAAAACTCGGACAAGTTGAATATGAAAACGGAAGCACAGACACATTGTATTCGACTACTAGCTTTTATGACGTATCTGAACTGGACTTCAATTCAACAATTACCCCTTTAAGTAGTGGAAACGGCAACAAATATAAAGAAGGGCTAGATTCAACTGCTGGAGTCAGAGCATATAGCACTCTATACTACACTTGGAATGACGATGAGGGACCAATGACAATTGATCTTACTAGCGTTGTAGGTGGATGGATGAAGTTGGATTCCCAATATACGTTTGGCACTAGAACAGTCAACTATGGTGCGTCTGGGCCTAGTGCAGTAAATGGTGCACTAATCAATCAAAGTTCAACATACAACCCTGGAACTTCAACTACCTTTAACATCCCAACACCTTCATCATGGGTTGCCATTGTTATCGGAGAATATGCAGTAGTTGGTGCCACTCAAATTCTAAGTATTACTCGTGGCGGAACAACTTGGAGCTTTAGTTTTTCAAATATTTATGGAGAATAAGTAATTTCGCTTTCAATCAAATATAAGAAAAGATCACATGTTATCAATGTGAAGTTGATAATACGTGATCTTTTTTCATATTTGTATATTCTGATCATGTACTGAGTTTGAATGATTCTGACTGTCCATCCCAAGTGACTTCAATATTAACTAGGGTATCTTTATCAGTCTGTAAGCCGTTGCTGACCGAAGAACCTAGATTTAAAACCCCCTCATCCGTCGGGTGATACGGGTGATTTCCATGACCATTTTCAGTTTCTGAAAAATATCCATATTCAATGCTACCAGTTGGTTCTGGGCGTTCACCAATATATTTAATTAGCAATACTGAATTATGATCTTCTTCTCCTTCTAATTTATATACGATATAATTGCCCGCCCAATTATCAGAATGTCCTTTGAATTCATAAATATATTCAAAATTATTATCCGAAATGTTCTTAAAGAAATCATTTTTTTCCATGCCTGAAAACCGAGAATCATTTTTTATGAGACAACTACTAAGTAAAGAGCCTATTAAAATAAAAATAAAAAGTTTCTTCATCCAGAATACACCTCCATCGATTCTGTCTGTTAGCGCAATCCAATCCGGTCCACTTTCTAATAAATGTTTTTTCCTAAATAATTGTATCACATCCAAAGACTACCTGAAAGTGCACCAGTAACATGTCATCTCATCGTCCTTGATGTAAAGGAATGAAAAGTCTTAGATCAATAAATATCGGACGTAAACTTTATAAACCTACCACACATCAGCAGTTTGCTCCCTTATCATGCTTACTCCAACAATATCTATTGAAGCTAACTTGCTTTATCTTTATTTGCAAAAATACATTTCAGAAGAACAGGTCATATTTTTCTCTACAATTGCAACAAACAGGTCAACATTGTGCCGATTGTATGAGACACAATATTGACCTGTTTTTTCTCATGAATGCAGTGACTTCACCAATCTCATGCAGGTCATCTTTCTGTCGTTACACAACTAAGCCACAGCGGTTCTACAAGAATTACTTAAAATATGATGTGATATAAACGATCCAAGCGGATTCTTACCACGCTTTCGGGATCAATAGTTCGCAAAATGAAAGGCTGCGGTGGCAAGCTGATTAAGCGTTGCAAAAAGAACATATGTTTGTATATAATGAGCAAGAAGCTATTCTAATCATGGGGTGAGGTCTAGATAATGAAAATGGATATTGCCTTGCTGGTAATTGATGTCCAAAACGGCATGTTTCAGGAAACAGACCCAGTATACGACGGCGATGGTTTACTTGAGCGCATAAGCGGACTTATCAAAAAAGCTAGAGCATGTGATACTCCCGTTATCTATGTCCAACATAATGAAGATGAAGGTTTGGTAACCAACAGTCCAGATTGGAACATACACCCCATGATAGCTCCTGTTGGCGGAGATATCATCATTCAAAAGCATACGCCCGACTCGTTCCATGAAACGAATCTCCATACGGAATTGGTGGCGCTCGGGATTAGAAAAGTTGTTTTGGTGGGACTTCAAACAGATATGTGTATCGATGCAACATGCCGTCGAGCCAGCGAATTAGGCTATCAAGTGACTGTGGTCAAAGACTGTCATAGTACCTGGAGCCAAGGTAATCAAAGCGCGACACAAATTATAGCGCACTACAACGATCACTTCCGGTCTTTCGGGGACAACCTTGAATCGTCGAATATTGAATTTTGCTCGGTATCATTGAACTAACGGGAAACGTTCCTTCAATGATAGCCAATTGGAGGCATTAAGCTATTGGAGGAATCATGATGAAACCGTTGCAAACGACGAAACGAGCGCTCCGGCGTTTTTTACTGGAGAAGCAGTTTTTGCTTCATCCGTCGGAGGAACGTGCAAGCTCTGCGGAGGCGATGCGCCAGCGCGTGCTGGACATGATCCGGCATTTGGAATGCGTTCAAATCGATCCGGTGTCTGCCGTGCGTCCGAATCAGCATCTGACGCTGGCGGCAAGAGTTGCCGGTTACGAGCCGGGGATTTTGAATGAGCTGCTGTACAAAAACGAGACTTTTGAATATAGAGCGAATGCGGAATGTATCATTCCGATGGAACATTACCCTATTTTCGAACCGACCCGCCAGCGACTTAAGCAGCTAATGCAGTCCCATATCGACAAGATTTGGCCTATCGCTGAACAAGTGTTGCAGAAGCTGGAAAGCGAAGGTCCGCTGCCGGCAAAGTCGTTCGAATCCAATCAACGGGTACACGGGTATTGGGATAACGTGAATGCTAAGACAAAAGCTACTTCTCATGCGCTGAATTTATTGAAGGACGCCGCGCAAATTAGAATAGTAGGCAGAGAAGGAAACCAACGCCTTTTTGATGTCACGAGTCGCAGCGTCCCCGCCGAACTGCTTCAACAAGCGGAGCAGATCGACACGGTCGAAGCGCTTGAAGCGATGTTGCAAAAATATTTTCGGGCGTACCGGGTATTTGAACCGAGCGACCCCCGTCTCGGCTGGCAGTCATTAAGCGCAAAAGAACGACGGGAAGCGATTGATTTGCGCGTAAAATCTGGAGAAATTGTGCCGGTCGAAGTCGCAGGACTAAACAAGCATTATTACATATTAGCTTCGGATAGGGATCGGCTTACCGTACACGATGACGAGGACCGGGCACGCTCAATCGAGAATGAAGCGGAGTTGCCGATTCACTTCCTCCCGCCTCTGGACAACTTATTATGGAGCCGCAAACGGTTGGCGGACTTGTTCGATTTTGAGTATAGATGGGAAATCTATACTCCTGCTGTCAAGCGTAAGTATGGTTATTATGCGATGCCGATTTTAGCCGGCGACCGTTTGATCGGTCGCATGGACCCGCGTCTGGATATAAAACAAGGCCATTTGACGGTACAATTACTGCAAATCGATCCTGAAATCGACTTCACTGAATGTCTTCGCGATGGCGTGCAGAGAGCGCTTGAATCATTTGCTCATTTACACGGGGCGAAAACGGTATCGATCGAGCAAAGTACGTTCGGATATTGAAGAAAGCAAAGCAAAATACGTTCTCGCGCGGAAGGTGTTAGTCGCAGCACATCCCGTTAAAACGATACAGGCTGCCGATAGAACGGCAGCCTGCATTTGACTAAATCCCTCGTTCTTAACTATCGATGATCTCGTCTAGCGAAGTATGCGCATCGCGGTTCGCTGCGTTTGCAATTTCGCGATCTGTTTCACTTCCACCTTGGATGGCATCCGTCGCATTTGCTTGCTTCTTCAATTGTTCTTCAACTTGTCCTATCCCATGCGCCCCTTGATGATTCCGGCTTGTTGGCATAGTTAGCACCTCCGTCAACATTTTTGGGAATATCCCCAACTTATTTTTTGTTGGTCGAACCCGGGACTGCAGAATCGTGATTGTTTCCGGGATGCGGTTTTTTGCCCTTGTTATTTCTCGTTTGGCGAGACATGTAGTGTGCTCCCTTCTGTATGTTCCAAACGTTCGCAACCAATAGCTTCCATAAAAAGTATGTCCAGTTGTTTAATCAGTAATCCGAGATAATTTAAGCAAGACACAGGGAGGAAGTCGGTATGTCGGAATGGCTAAGAGGAGGACCTTTTCTTGAAGTGAGTTTCTTGCTGCCGCTTCAGGAAAATAAAGAAAAAACAATTAGGTCTATAATAAATAAACTATTGGAGTCTCATTATAGAATTCAAGTTGCTGATAACAACGTCGATGATTTAATCTCTTCGTTTGTATTGGGATACCCATACGATGAAGAAGACCTAAACACGGTATTCATACACACTCTTAAGCTTAGGTTATTGGTTGCATTTCCTAGACAACGAAAGGCTTATTTGCATATAGAGCAAATTTCATCGAATTCGATAATCGTTGATTTTTGTTTTTTTGGTGATGTGGCTGATGTTCCAGAGTGGAATCAGGTAGGAGTAAGGAATGATGAGTACGTTGATTTCAAGAATTTTCTTATAGACTTGTTTAAGATTTATGATTTTATAATCGGCGGGATTTCATGGGAGGAAGACGTGAAATTCTTATTTGGTTGCAATGAAGTTTACCCAAATGAATGTTATCAATATCAGAATATTTCCCCTGATTATTTTCTTCAAACCCCATCCTATTTTACAGATGTGATTTGGAACCAAAAATATAAGGAAATCGAGGAAACTAGATACCCCCATACAAGGTTAGATGAAAATGCAATTCTTATTACTTTTAGAGAAATGTGAATGATTACATTATTCAACTACCATGAGAATTCATTTTCATCCTCTGTGGTGCAGGACTGGTCTTCCGGTCCATGGATGACTAAACGGGGAACGATAGTGTAATAAGATACCAGGAGTAGGCGCAACCTGTACCTTTTTCATTGAAGTAACGGGCAGATTACGCTAATACGAACAGCAGAATAGTGCAAAATGAAACTGCTTACAAAACATATCGTATACTTAGGTATTTATGGGAAGGTGTTGTTAACGTGCCGAAACTATTATTCGACCCAATGAAACATCCCGATTGGATTCCGCCGCAGACTGCAGAGTGGCACGCAAATTTGGCGTTGGAAACCGGAGGGTACAAGTATCCATGGAACTCGGTTTTCGATGAACCGCGAGCCGAGGTGATTTTTGCGGACAAAATTGCGGCCTGCCTCAAGGAGAGCTCGCGAATATTGGACGTTGGCTGCGGCCATGGTGAATTCACGAAAACGTTTTCCCACAAAGCAAAAGAAGTCGTGGGGATCGATGTCAACGAGGGATACATTGCATCAGCAAAAGAGGGAACAGGCGAATCCGTAACATTTCTTGTCGTGGATGCCGACAAACCATTACCGTTTCCCGACGACTCCTTTGACGTCGTTTACACGAAAAAGGGGCCGTGGCTATTCCACAAAGGAATTGAGGAGGGCCATCGGGTCATTAAACCCGGCGGCATGGCGCTGGGCTTGTATCACTGCGGAACAGACGGAGGGCTGCGAAGTCTCTTCCCCGGGTTATATTATCCACTTCCAGATAATTACCTGGACGAGATTAAAGCGAAGTTTGAACGCCAACTGTCCGCAAGCAATCTAGAGAAAGTTGAATTACAGATATTTGAAGAGGTTGAATATCTATCGAGACTTGAGGATGTACTGATCAAGAAATGTTTCGGTCAGAAGGAAACATTGAAGAAAATTGTCTGGCAGGAATGCCTGAAAGATGTGGAGGAAATATTCCTTCGGCATACCACTCCAAGAGGCCTAAAGGTCGTCAACTATCATGCTTTGATGATTGGAAGCGCGAGATAGTGAAGTAAAGTGTTTTAGCTTCCTCTAACGGAGAACGATAGCATAACGAAACCAGGCTGCCGACAAAGCGGCAGCCTGTTCAGCTAACGGGCAGTCGTCAAAGAAAAAACTAATTACCAACTAACTTGAGGTGAACAATGGAACAGCTTTCGTTGTTAAGTAAATATAGGACACCAACACTACTGGTACATTAAATGTAAATTCCGTGTTGGTCAAAGGAGGGCTTGTCGATGAAAATAGAGGCACTTCAAAAAAAGCTTAAGCAAATCAGTAAAGCGTATTTTAATGACTTTAGGGTCCAAACGACATACGGTGACGTGCAGAACTTAATATCGTTAATAAAGTGTATTAAGGCTGATTTAAGATTAAATAATTTACAGGACGTAATAGCTGAGACGAAGAGCGTTGGAGATGAGTCGGAATTGCTATCGCAACTTGAAAAAAAGCGCCAACTAGGTACATTGTTACAAGCTTTGTATATCTTCTCGGATATTTTCATCAATGTGTTCTTGCAAGAGATACTAGATAAACGAGATGCTCGAAACGGAACAGAAAGTATGTTAAAGAAATATTATGAAAAGCTAACGGCCTCAGAGCAAAAACAAGAAAAGTTTCTGCCAGCTTTTTGTATCGTCTCATATAGGAACAAAATAGTGGTTCACCAAGATCAATACCGAGCTAATGGAGTTGGCATGGATGCAGACGGTAAAGTCAAATTAATCACTTTTAAGGGGCCGTTTCAAACGTCATTTGATGAAGATAAAATAAAAAGAGTGAAGGAATTGAAGCAAAAGTATTTACAAGAAATTCCTGATCTTAGTCAGAATGAAAACGGACCGACTGTGCTTACCACTCTTTTTTATAATGTACCTGTTTATCAAGTTAATCAGTTCAATAATGATAGGGATGAATTACACAAGTTAATTGAGACAGGTGGGTGTGAATCTTACGACAATGAACAACTAGTAGAGCATCTAGATGATTTTATCAACACTATCTGCCAAACACACATATATTTAAACTAAACGAGTACGCTCTCGGGATCCAACTCCCACGGGCAGAAACGTTCGATCCCCGGCTACCGCTATCTTACGACCACACAAAAATGCGGTCCACCAGAAAAATCTGGTTACCTCATAATACGAACGGGCAAGATAGTTGTAACTGAAAGTGTGTGGTAAAATGTGGTACTGGAGGGTGGTTTTTTATGGGTTCTCGCTTGATGCATTTAATAATTGGTGAGGTAGTCGCTTCTAGCGTTGGTGTTATAAAAACAAGAGAGATTTTTTAATTGGTTCAATTGCGCCTGATGCTGCTTTCTCGTTTGAAAGGAAAGTTATTACTCATTATTTCGAAGGAGATGTAGACAAGAGAACTAGGCAGGTAAACTATCAAAGATACATTGATACATACTTATCAGATATAAAAGGTGACTACTCATTAGGATATTTGACTCATTTAATTTCCGACAACGTGTGGATGGAGTATATCTATTATCCATATGAATTGAAGCAGAAGCAAGATTTAGACCCGACCTTTTTACAAAGATGGTATACAGATTTTAGAAAAATGAATACAAAACTGCTTTGTCATTATAATATGGGATACCTAAAAGATTGGTTGGAAATTGATGCCCTCCCGAGAGAAATAGAAGATATAACTCAAGACGACTTACAAAAATTTATTGAAGTGATGTACGAAGATTTTGAAATTATAGAACAAAATAAATATTGCGAACTTGAAGTATATAATTTTGATGAAATAATCGAGTACATAAACCTATCGAAATCTAAGGCTTTTGCTGTCATTGAAGAAATTACATTTAATGGCCACACACGATTAAGCTAACGGAGACAGATTGTAATATAACAGGGTTAATCATAAACAGGATCGCGATTGATGAGTTACTGAGTAAAAACAAGAATTGAGTGTAAAGGTTGCTGGTGATGTTAGCTCCGAATTCGCCGGGTATTAATAACATTAGAGCTTGCCAAACGCGCGCCATTTTTTTGGTGCGCGTTGAGTATTGCTTGGCACCAAAACCTAACTTTAATTATTTATCATAAAGTAAAGTGGATAAAAGGGGGTATTCGCATTAAAACTAATAAAATGTTGGCTTGGTTAGCAATAATACTACTTTTTTTGCTGACAGCAGGAATTTTCTTAATGCTATACGATTTTCCGAAGACAGTAGACATTGAATATCCGGCAATCGAATATCGTGATAAATCGTCCGCGACGAAAACGATGATTACAATAAAAGGGACTTTAGCCCGACCAATATTCCGAAACGTTTCATTTAGTGGCAAAATTGTTATCGATAAATATGAATTTACCAAAACTTATGAGTTGATCGATATCGCTTTTTATAAAAATATTAAACAGGGTTCGATGGTCTATACAACAATTAAAAATGGAAAACCAGTCTTAGAGATTCTTGGAACGATTCGTATGTCAGGAGAATTTGATAAACTGAATATTTCGGTGGGTGAAAAACTTGGGACGAAAACAGAATTTTCAACTAACCTAAAAATTTCTGCGCCGGCGAAAAGCTATGACGAGGCGCTGTCAATTAGCCAATCATTTACGGTCAATGCCGGCCGGTGATCACCAACGTTTCCTGTAATGACACGTATCTTAGATGGTGCAGAGGATCATAAAGAAGCTAAAGAACTGATGTATATTGGCAAGATTTATTGATTGACCAATCATTGGATCCGATTAATAATGTCACTAACCGAAATGGTTGTATTTTCTTGCGACAACTTGAGTGGTACCATTCGCCCCAACTGTGTATTGGGGCGTTTTTTTATTATTTTTTAGGAGGTTAATTATGGATCCGAAAATTAACCTCTATTTTCAGGTTAATTCGTATGGTATGCAACTCGAGCTATCGATTCAACGTCTATTGTTATGTCAAGAAGACCTATCGGCCTGAAAAAAAACAACGGAATGAATTATAGGGCGGGGGATAACGGTGAGCGAAAGATACGGGTTTAGTGCTTACTTATGGGTCTTCTTTATGATGGGGATCGTCTGGATGACAGGATGTGAACAAAGCGGCGATACGGAAACGGCACGTTGGAAAGAGATGAATACCTGGCCGGTCGCGGAGCGAAAGGTTGCCATCCAATCGGATATTTTGGAAGTGTTGTATAAGGATGTAGAATTAAAGAACATGATCTATGCTGCGGATGGTGCGATATGGTTCGAGCAGGCGAAGTTAGAGGGCGAAGTTGCACCGAAACGGCTCATCGACGTCCAGGCGACCGAAGCATACTATTACCGGAATGGCGAGACGATGCTTATCGGCATCCCCATTCATCAGGACAATCCGGAAAATTACCATCGAGGGGATTGGTATGCGGTTTCGCTTGGCGTCGAAAACCCGGTAATAACCAAACTGGAAGGCAATTCGAACGACCCGCGCGAGACATTGACGGTAACAATGACAGAGAAACCATGGTTGTTTATATTCTCGGTGGGGGAACAAGACGGCCGGTTCAGTGAATATGCATACCATTCCGGAGATTCGGGTTTCTTGCCTATCAACGTTGAAACAGGGGCGGGCGGTGACGCCGGATATGAAGCATATGCCAAGATGCGGCCGAAGCTGGAGGCGGAGCCGATCAGGTTTAAGCGCGAAATGCCGCTAGAGAATAAAGACGGTTGGTCGGCGAGCGCTTATGAAGATGAGCGGGGAACAATAGCCGTGATGACGCAATCAGGCAAATTAACAGGAGCTATTCGCTACCCGAGCCATAAGCTGGAAAGCTTCATTTGGAAGCGGGATCTTCTCGGTAAATCGCAGCCTTTCGCTTTATTACGTTATGAGAATGGCGAGAATATCGCTGCGTTTCCTTTTGCCGGAGGCGCTTCTGTGCTGGAAGCGGAACCCGAACTTTTCGAAGAGGAGTGGCGTATGATCGATCCTCTCAATTTCTACAAGGCTTATGAAGACTCCATTAAGACGATTCATTACACGTCTCCCGAGTCGGGAAGAGTTTACTACGCGAATCATCGCAGTTTCAGCGTGAGCGAAGCGAAGCTATCTGATGAAAACAGCGGCCTGCTCACCTACATTAATAAGGATGGGAATCTTAATCATCTCTCCACATTCGATTTAATCCACGGTCACGATTTACTAGAACAGGCATGGATGAAGGATTCACTTCCAATAGAGCAGTCGGACCTGAAAAGGTCAGTGGAGGAATGGCAGCAGTTGAGCGACCAGTCCATACCGCAAGCAGTGCTGGATTCATTATGGCATACGGAAGAGATACAGGCAGAAGTGATGAGAATCATTGAAAATTTGCAGGACCCTTGCATCTACTGTGGTCCGGATTACGCGCCGCAAATCCAAGTTCGCTCCATTAGCAGCGTTTGGCATGTGCTGTACGGGAAAGAGCTGTATCGACTTGAAGACAAGAAATTGAAGAAACTTGGCAATCTCCCGATTCAAGGGCATGTGACGATTGGCGAGGGAGCGAACGGGTATACCGCTCAGGATTATACGTATTCAGGCGGATACTGGTACGTCTCGGATACATTTGCCGATCGTCTCTTAAAGTTGGACGATAAGTTCGATACCGTCGCAGAGTTGCCATTGCCGAGCCCGACCCATATTATGTTGCTTGAAGACGGCCTCATAGAGGTTGAAAGTTTGAAAGGCAGCACGGTTCTTCGATCCGATAACCTTATGGTGGTGCGGGGAACGAAGTCCAAGAAGGAATCTATTAAAAGTACGGCTTCTTCTGAGCAACAGGTAGAGTCTATTTCACTGTATAAGGATCCTGAAACAGGAAATATCTGGCTTACGGCTGGAGAAGGATCTATCGGCATCTATCATCCGCAGAGCCGGACTCTGACGAAGCATTTCGTCGGCTATAGCGAGAGTGGGTATTCCAGAATAAAGCTGCTGCCATATCAAGGCGATATGCTTGTTCTGCTCGATCACCGGTTGGAACGGCTCAATGCTGACGGCACTTGGCAGCAAACCATCAAATTTCCGGAGACATCGGATAAGTATTCGTGTTATGGTTGGCGGGCCGGAGAGAACAGTCATGTTTTCGATGAATCCGGAGGAAGGATTTATCTCGTTCACGACTGCGGAATTATCGGGATTGATATAGACAACGGCATTTCTTCTGTCATGTTCAGTCAAAACGACTCGAATATCGGACGGATCGCCCTTGTCCAGGATAAAGTAGTGTTCAGCATGGAAGGAAGGGATGCAATGGGCAATTATGAGCCGTTATATCCCCACTCAAATGAGCTCGTTACGATTAGCGTAAACAGCGGCGCAGTCCAGCGGTACCGTTTGGAAAAAGGCTGGTTCAGCGATCGCATGATTGACTCTGGGCAGCTTCTGCTATGGTCGTTTAAGGATTTGAGCAACCGCAGCATGGAAAATGTTCAAACCGCAGTTGTTAATTTAGATTTATAATCTAAAAAAACGGGGGAAATAAAAATGAGGATTGTGACAAAATCCATATTCTTTTTGTTCATAATACTACTATTTTTGAATGGTTGTAGTTCAAGTAACAATGTTTCGAACCAAGGCATATTTCAATATAAGGATTCTTACATAGGCGATAATAGTGCAGTGGGGAACATTCTAAACAGATTACCAAGTAACGGACAAATAGAACAGTTTTCGCTTGAAACCAATGAGAAGCCCTACGGCATGGCTGTGCAATACAAGGATTCAGAGCCTCCAATGACAGAAGAAGAAATCAAGGAAACAATACTATATAATTCTACTTTTATATTTGCATTGGTTACTAATGTTGAGAGAATAAAAATCACGTTTGATAATCGAATATATTTAATAACCTTGGAAGAATTACAGGCATGGTATGGTAAGGAGCTTGGGCAATATTCAAACGAACAGGACTTAAGAAAACTGACTCAGGACTATATACAAGATAAAAATAAAATGAGCCAATTTATGTTAAAACAAACTTGAGATGGGGATGGACTATGAGTGTTATTGTAAGAGACTGCACTATGGAAGACATTGACGATATCGTTTTCTTAATGGGTGAATAGTCTAAAACATTATTTGCGCTTATTCGGTTCTCGTTGGAACGCTTGATCCTAAGCCGTATGGAAAAGCCCGCAGAATTTTTGTTGTAAATACAACAAAAATGATGTACTATTTTTTTACCACGTG
>FWWL01000772.1_pt1 | contig 32050 bp, 25 predicted proteins | sample 2228331 | NCBI WGS metagenome assembly FWWL01 (sample SAMEA103939775, study PRJEB20133) | metagenome
GAGACGCGGCCCGCGCCGCCGCCGCCCGCAACGCCCTCCCCGATCCTGCCGACGCCGGAACGACTGCAGGATCAAACCGTGCGCATGGTCGTCCGCCCGACCGTCAAAGGCAGCGTGTGGCGGGTGCAATTTTCCAATGCGAGCGGCGGTGAGCCGCTCCGCATCGGCCGCGCGGCGATTGCCAAGAGCGCGCAAGCGGGGGCGATCCGGGCGGGGACGTCGCGGGCGCTCAGCTTTGGCGGGCAGGGGGGCGTGACGATCCAACCGGGCGCGGTAGTGTTCAGCGATCCGGTCAGGCTCGACGTCGCTGCCCTGGAGCGGCTCGCGGTGTCGATCCACCTTCCTGAAGACGTCGCGGTGAACACGCTGCACCCGCTGGGGCTGCGTACCACCTATGTCGCGCAGGGCGAGCGCACCGGCGATACCGTCCTTGCCGGTGCTGACACCAACCGGTCCTATTTCTGGCTGAGCGGGCTGGCGGTGCAGGCGGATGCTGAGGCGGGCACGATCGTCGCCTTTGGTGACTCGATCACCGACGGCTATGGCACGACGCCGGACACCGGGCGCGCGTGGCCGGAGCTGCTGGCCGAGCGGTTGCAGGGGGATGCGCGCACGCGGCACCTGTCGGTCATCAACATGGGGATTTCGGGCAATCGCGTGCGGCGCGATGGGGCGGGGCTTTCCGCGCTCGCCCGGTTCGATCGCGATGTGCTGGCGCGGCCCGGCGTGCGCTGGGTGATCCTGCTGGAAGGGATCAACGACATCAATTTCGCAGCGATCCCGGGCATCCCCGCAAGTGAGGCGGTAACGGCGGAGGACCTGATTGCCGCCTACACCCAGTTCGTCGATCGCGCGCATCTGCACGGGATCAAGGTGATGGGCGCGACGATCGCCCCGACCGAGGGGACATGGCTGTATAGCGAGAAGACCGAGGCGCTGCGCCAGGCGGTGAACCAGTGGATCCGGTCGAGCGGCAAGTTCGACGCGCTGGTCGATTTCGACGCGGTGCTGCGTGATCCGGCGCGTCCAACGCGGCTCAACCCGGCCTATGATCCGGGCGATAACGTCCACCCCAACGACGCGGGCAATGCGGCGATGGCACGCGCGATCGACCTCGTCCGGTTCCGGCGCGACTAGGCTGCAACCGGGGACGGGCTTGTTGCAAAGGGGGCGGCGCGACCCTATCCCCATGGTTGCGTGAGGGGGAGGCGGAATTTGGCGCGCAAGATCAAGACCATCTACGACCTCGCCGAACTGGCGGGCGTGTCGGCAGCGACCGTGTCGCGCGCGCTGGCGGGCAAGACGATGGTCAATAGCAAGACCTCCGAACGCATCCGCAAGCTCGCCGAGACGCACGATTTTCGTCCCAGCGCGCTTGCCCGCAATTTGCGCACCAAGCAGCGCGGCGCGATCGGCGTGGTGGTGCCGCTGGGCCATGATCGCGGACAGCATCTGTCCGACCCGTTCTTCATGACGCTGATCGGCTATCTCGCCGACGAATTGAGCGAGCGCGGGTTCGACCTGATGCTGTCGCGCGTCATACCCAATCAGGACAATTGGCTGGCGCGGCTGATCGACGCCGACCGCGTCGATGGCTTCATCATCGTCGGCCAGTCGGATCAGTCGCAGGTGCTCGATCGCACCGCCGCCGACTATCTGCCGCTCGTCGCTTGGGGCGGGTTCGTGCAGGGGCAGATCCATTGCTCGGTCGGCACGGACAATTTCCTCGGCGGGCGGCTCGCGACCCAGCATCTGATCGATCGTGGCTGTCGCAAGATCGCGTTTCTCGGCAATACTCAGGCGATCGAGCCGTCCTTGCGCCTTGAAGGCGCCAAGGCTGCGATCGCCGCGCGGGACGGGATCCGGCTGGTCGATGCGACGACCCATTTCGATTCGGAAGTCAGCGGATCGGATATCGATGCGTTTCTGGATCAATCCGACATCCTGCCCGACGGCATCTTCGCCGCATCCGATTTGATCGCGCTGACGGCGATTCAGGTGCTGGCGACGCGCGGCCTGTCGGTGCCGGGGGACGTGAGAGTGGTCGGCTATGACGACTTGTATCTGGCGCGCACCAGTGCCCCGCCGCTCTCGACGGTACGTCAGAACCTCTCCGCCGGTGCGGCGCATCTGGTCGACAGCCTGATGAAGCGCATCGCGGGCGACGCGACCGGATCGACGATCCTGACCCCCGAACTGATCGTCCGCGAGTCCAGCTGAGCCCAAGCGTCACGCGACCTACGACTTTGGTGGAGTTGACTTGCAATCGATTGCTAATAGGATGTCGCCATAACGGACCCGAGTCCGAACGATAAGTGGTTGGGAGAGTGGGATGCGCGCGAGGATTTCCATCGTCTGTGGAGCCGCTTTGCTCAGCGTCGCGACCATGCCCGTGCTCGCGCTGGCGCAGCAGGGGCCGCCGCCGGTCCAGCTCTCGGCCGAAGATGAAGCCAAGCTCGCGCCGATCGCGCCGGAACTGCGTGCGGGCGCACGCATGGCGATCGGCTTTTCCAAAATGATGGGGACGATCGACGAGGCAATGGTGCTGTCGTCGCGCAAGCGCGGCGGTGGGCCGCCGGTGCCTCCGCGCCACGCCGATATCCCGGTGGTGGAGAAGTTGATCCCCGGACCGGCCGGCGCGCCGCAGGTCAAGCTGTTCGTGATCAACGCGAAAGCTGGGACCAGCCGCCCCGGCATCCTCCACACCCATGGCGGTGGCTATATCCTCGGCACGGCAGCGACCGATGTGCGCCGGCTGCAGGACATGGCGCGCGAACTCGATGCGGTGATCGTCAGCGTCGAATATCGCCTCGCCCCCGAAACGACTTTTGAAGGCTCGATCGAGGACAATTATGCCGGACTGCGCTGGATGTATCACAGCGCGGCGGAGCTGGGCCTCGACCGCAGCCGCATCGCAGTGACCGGCGAGAGCGCGGGCGGCGGCCATGCCGCGCTGCTGGCGATCACCGCGCGCGATCGTGGCGAGATCCCGATCGCGTTCCAGGCCTTGGTCTATCCGATGCTCGACGATCGCACCGGCGGCGCGGTGAAGCTGCCCGGCCATATCGCGACGGTCGGGTGGAGCGCATCCGAAAACCAATATGGCTGGAAGGCGTTTCTGGGGCAGGCGCCGGGGACCGACACGGTGCCCGCGCGTGCCGTGCCGGCCCGGACCCCGAACCTGGTCGGGCTGCCGCCTGCCTTTATTCAGGTCGGCGGGGTCGATCTCTTCGTCAGCGAAGATATCGACTATGCCCGGCGGTTAAATGAGGCGGGAGTGCCGACCGAGCTGCAGGTCATTCCCGGCGCCTATCATGGGTTCGATCAGCTGTCGGCGGACTCACCGCAAGCCAAGCAGTTCACGCGCGCGAAGATCGAGGCGCTGCGCCGCGCCTTTGCGCGTCCATCGCAATAAGGGGCGTCGGGATCGCCTGGGGCCGGGGCGATTCTTGACGATAGCTTTCGGCCCACTTATGCCATTTTATGCAATCGATTGAAAAAATAACCGGGGAGAGGACAATGAAGCGTTTCTGCACGTCAGTCGCGGCCATTGCGGTCGTCAGTGGTCTGGGGGCAGCCCCGGCATTTGCGCAGAGCGAACCCACAACCGCGCAGGAATCGGCGACCGATGAGGTCGTCGTGACCGCGCAAAAGGGCGGTGCACAGGCGCTGCAGGAAGTGCCGCTGGCGATCCAGGCGTTCGATGGCGAGGAGTTGAAGGAGCGCAACATCAGCACCATCGGCGACCTGGTGTCGAGCGTGCCGGGCGCGTTCGAAGGGTTCCGCCAGTCCAACGGATCGCGCTTCTACAATCTGCGCGGCAGCGTGACGCAAAATGGCGACTCGCCGATCGGCTATTATCTCGATGACGCGCCGTTCATCGTCACCAATTTCGGCATCGCGCCGCCGGTGCGCTTCCTCGACATCGACCGGGTCGAAGTGCTGCGCGGGCCGCAGGGCACGCTCTATGGCCAGGGCTCGTCGGGCGGCGTGTTCATCTTCCGCACGCGCGATCCGAACCTCAAGGAATTCGACTATGCGTTCGAGGCGGAGGCATCGCAGACCCGCGGCGCCGACGGCCTTAACTATGGCGTTGCTGGCGCGATTTCGGTGCCGATCGTCAAGGATATGCTGGCGGTGCGCGTTAGCGGCGGCTTCTCGCGCGATGCCGGCTGGGCCGACGCCTATTATGGCGCGTTCGACGGCACCCCCGATGAAACCGGCGTCAATGTCGCCAAGAATGATGACATCCGCGTCGTCGCGCTGTTCCGCCCGGCGGACAACGTCAACATCCGCGCGCAATATTGGAAGTTCCGCCCGCGTCAGGGCTTCACCGGCTTCACCGCATCGGTCAATCCGCCCTATTTCCAGAACACGGCCGGGCAGGACGGTTTCTCGAACGGCGACTTCACGCTCTACAGCCTGACCGCGACCGTCGATTTCGACGCCTTCTCGATCACCAGCGCGACCAGCCAGCTCGACGGCGTGTTCGGGATCAACATCCCGCTCTCGCCCGCCGGCTCCTTCTCGAGCCAGTTCCTGCCGAGCATGTTCGCGCAGGAATTGCGGTTGAATTCAAACGGCAGCGGGCCGTTCAAATGGCTAGTCGGTGCGTCCTACCAGAACGGGTCGGGGCCGCAGGAGAACGCACTGACCCTGCCCGGGGTGGTCATCAACGCCGACAATGACACGCTGACCGAGAACTATGCGTTCTTCGGTGAAGTCAGCTATGAGCTGTTCGATGGCAAGCTGGTCCCGCTGGTGGGCTTGCGCCAATATCATGACGATCGCGCGTTTGCCGACGCGACCGAGACGCTCCCGACCACGAAGGACGTGACCACCTGGCGCGTCAACCTATCCTATCTGCCGACCGATGATCTCACGATGTTCATCTCGGCGGCGACCGGCTTCCGTCCGGGCATCGTCCAGTCGCGGGTGCAGGTCCAGTCGGTCACCGGTGCGGGCGTTCCGACGGGCGTCACGCTGGAGCCGGAATCATCGACCAACTACGAGTTTGGCGTGAAGTGGCGCAGCGCCGACCGCTCGGTAAATATCGGCCTGAACCTCTATCAGCTCGAATATACCAACCTGCAGACGTCGGTCACCGGTTCGATTGCCAACGTCAACGGCTTTGCCAATTTCGGCGACGCGAAGACCAAGGGCGTCGATCTCGAACTGCGCTGGAACACGCCGCTCAAGGGGTTCAATCTAGGCTTTGTCGGGAACTTCAACGACAGCAAATATACCCGCGTCAATCCGATCGTCGCGGCGGCCCAACCGCTGTTGCGGCCGGGTGCGCGGCTGACCAACACCCTGTCGAACAACTTCCGCGTCGATGCGGGCTATAACGGCGAGATCGCGAGTGGCGTGAACCTGTTCGGCAATTTGTCGCTCAGCCACAGCGGTGACCGCTTGCAGGGCAATGGCATCACTGCGCCATCCTATAACGTCATGGCCCTGACACTGGGCGTGCGGTACGGCGACTATGAGCTGGCGCTGATCGGCAACAACCTGACTGATGAGCGGGGGCCGACCTTTGTCGGCACCAATGGCCCGTTGTCGGGATCGGGGCCGACCCCGCGTACGATCGGCCTGCGCTTCCGGGTCACGCCCTGACCGCAAGCGGATCTGCGGGAAGGGCGGGGGGCTAAGCGCCTTCCGCCCTTTCCGTACCTTTGCCAACGATGATTGAATGGAGAGCGGGATGAACGACCAGGCGGGGCGCGACGGCGCGGCGACGTTGCTCAAGGCGCTGGTGTTCCTGATGTTCGCGATGTTCGCAATGACCACCGACTCGGTCGGCACGGTCATTCCCGAAGTGATCCGCGAATTTCAGCTGGGCCTGACCGCTGGTGGTTCGTTCCAATATGCCACCATGGCGGGGATCGGCATCTCCGCAATCGCGCTCGGCTTCCTTGCCGACCGGATCGGGCGCAAGGCGACGATCCTGATCGGCCTGATCCTGTTCGGGGTCAGCTCCGCGCTATTCGCGGCGGGGCATGATTTCCTGTTCTTCACCAGCCTGTTGTTCGTTTCCGGCATCGGCATCGGCATCTTCAAGTCCGGCGCGCTGGCGCTGATCGGCGATCTGTCGCGTTCGACCGGCGAACATGCGCGGACGATGAACCTGATCGAGGGGTTCTTCGGCGTGGGCGCGATCATCGGGCCGGCGATCGTCGCCTATATGCTGACGCAGGGTGCGAGCTGGAAATGGGTGTACATCATCGCGGCGATGCTGTGCGCGCTGTTGGTGCTGGGGTCGGCGGTGGCGCGCTTCCCGCGCCCGATCATCACCCGCACCGAACCGGTCCGTGCGAGTGAAGCGATCCGCATGGCCGGCGATCCGCCCGCGCGCTTCTTCGGAACCGCGTTGATGCTCTATGTCGGGGCGGAGGCGGCGATCTATGTCTGGGCGCCGACCTATCTCGCCGATTATTCGGGGTCGTGGCTGTGGCTGGCGGCTTATGTCGTGTCGATCTTCTTCGTGCTGCGCGCGGCGGGGCGGTTCCTGGGGGTGTGGCTGCTCTCGCGGTTCGACTGGGCGAGCGTGATCCTGGTGTGCAGCGCGGCGATGGCAGCGCTGTTCTGGATCGCAGTGCTGGGCGGGCGCGAGGTCGCGATCTTTGCGCTGCCTGCGACGGGGCTGTTCATGTCGGTGCTATATCCGACGATCAATTCGACCGGGATCAGCTGCTACGACAAGGGGCGGCACGGGTCCATCGCCGGGTTGCTGCTGTTCTTCACCTGCGTCAGCGCGGTGCTGGCGCCGCTGGCGATGGGCGCGCTGGGCGAATGGCTGGCGGACAGCAGCTATGCGATCCTGCTCGGCGGCGTCTTCGCAACGCTACTGGCATTGCTGTGCGGCTGGAACAGATCGCGCGCGCCGTTTGCCGCGCTGCTCGCGCAGCGCGACGCCGACGATTACCGCGCCTAGCTCAGATGCCGGTCGAGCCAGGCAGCGAACAGAGCGGGCCATTGCCCGGCCGGCGTATCGGGACGTCCGACGCCGAAGCCGTGATTGCCCGCCTCGAACAGATGCAGCTCGACCGGGCGGTTCGCCGCCTGCAGGGCGCGCAGCATGATCATGCTGTTCTCGGCTGGCACCGCCTTGTCGTCGAGCGCGTGGACGAGGAAGACGGGCGGGGTCTGCGCGCTAACATGCCGCGCGGGCGAGCGTTTTGCAATCAGCTCCGCCGGGGGTGCGTTGCCGAGCAGGCGCATCGCGGACTCGGCATGGGTGACCGGCGCGGTGACGCTGATCACGGGATAGATCAGCGCCATTGCCGCAGGCCGGGCGTCGAGCGCGTCGGGGGCGTCGCGCGGCGCATAGACCGGCTCGGAAAAGCTGGTCGCCAGCGTCGCGCCGAGATGTCCCCCGGCCGAGAATCCGACCGCCGCGACCTTGGCTGGGTCGAACCCGTAGCGTCCGGCATTGGCCCGGATCACGCGGATCGCGCGCTGCGCATCCTGCAGCGGCACATCCTCGCGCTTCGCCCAGCCTTCGTCGGGCAGGCGGTAGGTGAGGACGAACACGGTGTATCCGCGCGCCGTCATCGCGCGGGCAACATCGACACCCTCGTTGAGGATCGACACGAAGGTATAGGCCCCACCGGGGACCGACAGCAGCGCGCGGCCGTTCGGCTTCTCCGGACGAAATACACGCAGCATCGGGGTTTCGATGTTGCGGACCATGATGTCTGGCCAGTCGGCGGGCACCGCGCGGGCGGTGTAGCCGCCGCCGGGGGTTCCGTTCGGCCAGAGCGGGATCTGTTCGGCATCAATCCACGCGCGCGGCATCGGCGGGAGCTTGGGGAATTGCGTGGCATTGCTTGCGGCTGTGCCAAGCGCCGCGAGGCCGGTTGCCCCGACCAGAAACCCGCGCCGTCCCATCATCTCGATCGTCACCGTGCATCCTCCCATCCCGAGCAGCGCATCGGCGCGCCCGGCTGCGGCGATAGAAGCGCGTCGCGCGACAGGTTTCAAGCTGTATTCACAATCGATTGCGAAAGTCTTGCGAAGTCGGCAAGGAGGTCGCGTAGGCCCGAGGAAGGGAGAGCGAATTGATCCGGCGAGTTGATGCGTATTGCCGAAAGGGGCTGGCCGGATGCACCGCGGATTTGCCCGCGTCTGTCGGAGCGGTCGCCCGATGAGCGCGATCGAACAGTCGCCAGCGATCGTCACGGCGGAGCAGCCGGCGACGGCGTCATGGACCCCAGCGCATATACGTGCCCTGGCCGAATTTTGCCACGACAGCGCGCCGCTAATCACCGATCGCGATGTGGCGCGCATCGCGCCCGATCTCGACATCTGGGACGCGTGGCCAGTGCAGGATGCGGATGGCAAGCCCTCCGCGTTGCGCGCTGGGCAGACCTTGTGGATGGCACTGGGGGCGCCGCGGTTCCCCGATCCCGATACGCGGCATGGCCATGCCCGCATCCACCTGATCCTGCGCGACGCCGCGGGCTGGCACCCGCTCGGCCCGGCCATGCCCGACGGTTTTTCGCCGGGGAGCCGCGAATGGTCCGGCTCGGCGCTGCTCGCAGCCGATCGGCGCACGCTCACGCTGTTCTTCACCGCCACCGGGCGGCGCGGCGAGGCAACGCTGACCTTCGAGCAGCGGCTATTCCGCGCGGATGCGACCCTGGCGCATGAGGGCGGCTATCGCCTCACCGACTGGCGCGATCTGCGCGAATTCGTGGTCCGCGATCCCGCGCATTACATGGCGAGCGACGCGGGCAGTGGCGCGGTCGGCACGATCAAGGCATTCCGCGATCCCGCCTATTTCCGCGACCCGCGCGGCGGACGGCACCATGTTTTTTTCGCTGCGTCGCTGGCCGGTTCCGATTCGGCCTTCAACGGCTGCGTCGGTTGGGCAACCGCGCGCGACGACACGCTAACCGACTGGGATATCCGCCCGCCGCTGGTCAGCGCCGATACGCTGAACAATGAACTGGAGCGGCCGCATGTCGTGATGCACGGCGGGCTCTATTATCTGTTCTGGTCGACCCAGCGGCATGTCTTCAACCCCGATGGCCCGACTGGTCCTACCGGCCTCTACGGCATGGTCTCCGATCGCCTCGACGGTGGCTGGCGTCCGCTTAACGGTACCGGCCTCGTGTTCGCAAACCCTGACGTCGCGCCCAAACAGGCCTATAGCTGGCTGGTATTGCCCGACCTTCAGGTGACCAGCTTCATCGACGCCTGGGGGAGCAACGGCAGCGACGCGAACTCGCGCCGGTTCGGCGCGACCTTTGCGCCGATGCTGCGCTTGCGGTTGCAGGTTGATAAGGCTGGGCTGGAGACGGATGGATGAACCGCTATGCGGGGATCGAACTCGGCGGGACCAAGGCGATTGCCGTGCTGGCGGAGGGCAATGCGTTTGTGGAGCGGCACAGCATCGCGACGGGTGAGCCGATCGCGACGTTGACCGCATTGCGCGCGATCCTCGATGGCTGGGCGGCGAGCGCCCCGCTGGCGGGACTGGGCATCGCCAGTTTCGGTCCGATCCAGCTCGATCCGCGCGATCCGACGTTCGGGCAGATCCTCGCGACGCCCAAGCCAGGCTGGACCGGCGCGCCGGTGGCCGCGCTGCTGGGCGAGGGGCTAGCATGCCCGATGGCGATCGACACCGACGTCAACGGCGCGGCGCTGGCGGAGTATCGCTGGGGCGCGGCGGTCGGGTGTGACAGCCTGTGCTATCTGACGATCGGCACGGGGCTGGGCGGTGGATTGCTGATCGGCGGACAGCCGGTGCATGGCGCGATGCATCCGGAGATCGGCCATATCCGGTTGCGGCGCGTGCCCGGTGATCGTTTCGCCGGGAACTGCCCCTTCCACGGCGATTGTATCGAGGGACTGGTGTCGGGCCCGGCACTCGCCGCGCGCTTCGGCATGGAACCGGCTTCGGCATCCGACGCAGACCCGATCTGGCACCACGTCGCCGCCGACATTGCCGAATTGTGCTGCGCGATCCTGCTGACGACGTCGGCGCGCCGCATCCTGTTCGGGGGCAGCGTGGCGCTGTCGCGTGCCTTCATCCTGCCTTGGGTGCGCGCGATCGTCGTTGCGCAGCTCGAAAGCTATCTGCCCTTCGTCACCACTGAAGCGGTCGATGAGATCATCCAGCCCGCAGGTCTCGGCGCCGACGCCGGGCCGCTCGGCGCCATCGCGCTGGCGCAGGCCGCGTCGCACTGAGCGACGCGGCCCGCCGCCTCACTTCGCGTCGACCTTCTCGATCAGATCGAGCAGGCCGTTGACGATCGCGCTCTCCGCGCAGCCCGGCTTCAGCCGCGACGACACCACTTCGAACGTGTTGTAGGCGAACGCCGCATCGTTCGGGATATAACCGGACGGCGCCATGCCGTTGGTGATGGTCGTCATCATGCTGTGCTTGAACGGCGATTCGCGCTTGAAGCGCTGGGCGATGGTCGTGAACACTTCCGCATCGACCCCGCCGATCACCGTGTCGCCGATCTTGAGCAGGCTCAGGCGGATGCTGACCGGGTCGGCATCCTCATAGATGCCGGGATAGCCCGCGCGGCCCTTGTCCAGCCGCTTGCGGCCGGGGCAGGTGACGCTGGTCTGCGCGCCCTGAATGCGCGCCTCTGCCACGGGGCGCTCCAGGCTGGCGCGGCTGACGTGCAACACTTCCTCGCCGAGCATCTGGCCCATCGATTTCACCATCTGCTTCTGCTGTTCCATCAGCATCGCGACGCGCGGATTGTTGCGGTCCATGCCGGTGCCGCCCGGGGGCATCGCGTTGCTGATATCCTCACCGCGCTTGGCATAATCGGCGGTGCGGATCGCGCGCAGCTCATAGGTCTGGTTGAAATAGATCGGATTCTGGTCCCCCGCGGCGCCGTTCCCATAGACCGCGACCGCATCGCCGCCCAGCGACTGCTCGATATAGTTTGACGCAGCACCGGGCAGGTCGGCGCTGACCAGGTCGAGATTGCCGGTCAGCACGGCATGCACGCCATAGTTGAAATAAACCGCGATCGGCGCGCCCTCCAGCGTTTCGAACCGCACCACCGCGACGGTCTTGTCCGACACGCCCTCATAATTCGGCCCCTCCCACCAGCGGCGATTGTTGGGGTCGATGATGTTGCGGTTGACGTTGATGTAGGAAACGCCGGTGCCATACGACATGCGCGCGGGCTTGGTCGCCGCCGCGGCCTTGCGGATCGCGTCGAAAATCTGCGCCTCGTAGGCCGGGCCGCGCATCCACGGCGCACTGTGCGTATGGCTGGCGGTCAGCAGCAGCTGGCTGGTCGGGATCTTGAGCTCACGCTCGACCCGCGCGGCGACGTTCTGCCACGTCTCCGTCATGATCGCCCCGGCATCGACCGTCACCATGGCCGCGCGCGTCTTGCCGTCATCGACCACGATCGCGCGGACGTTGAGCGGGTCGAGCACGCCGAGCATGTTCTTGGGCATCTCGGCCGGTTTGGGCGTGATGTCGACCTTGGCCGCACCGACCTTGAGCGCCTGGGCCGAGGCGGGGAGGGCGACGCACATCAGGGTGGCGGCACAGGCCGCGCGAAGCTCAATCTTCATGGCAAGACATCCCGTTGGAACCGAGGGCAGACAGCGGCAGAACGGCACGCAGATGCGCTTTCAGCATGATCCTCTCCACCTGACGACCGCATTTTGCAATCGATTGCTGTCGGTGTAACGCAGCGCCGCGGCGGTTGGCAACCCAAAAGGGGATGTTAGCCCGTGGCGTCCTGTTTCAGCGCCGCCGCCACAAGCGGCGTGACTCGGCCCACGATCTTTTCGAGCCCCTTGGGGTTGGGATGGATGCGGTCGGGCAGCATCAGTGCCGGGTCGGTCACGACCTGATCCAGAAAGAACGGATACAGCACCGCGTCATAGCGCTTTGCCAGATCGCCATAGATCGCGTTGAACGCATCGGCATAATCGCGGCCCATATTCGGCGCAGCGATCATCCCGGTGAGCATGATCGGGATGCCGCGCTTTTTCAGTTCCTCGCAGATCGCGGTCAGGTTCGCGCGCGTCTCCGCCGGATCGATCCCGCGCAGCATGTCGTTGCCGCCCAGATTGACCATCACAAGGTCCGGCTTGCGATCCAGCCCGTCGAGCGTGAAGGCCAGGCGGCGCAGGCCCGCCGAGCTGGTATCGCCCGACACGCCAGCGTTGCGGACGGTTGCGGCGATCCCGCGCGCTGCCAGCGCCTTCTCCAGCTGCGCCGGGAAACTCTCCTGCGGCAGCACGCCATAGCCGGCGTAGAGGCTGTCCCCGAAGGCAACGACCAGCCGCGTGTCGGCCTTCTCCGCACCGGCACTGGCCACTGCCGTGGGGGTCGGCGGGGTCGCCAGCGACTGGTTCGCCGCATCATTTTCACCCGAACATGCGCTCAGCCCTTGGAGGAGCAGCACCGCGCCCGCATATGGGGCAAGCTTTCTGATCAAGGACGTCATCTCCACCTATGTCGATCGAACCGGTGGCGGATATCGCAATCCGCGCGCGCAATGTCACCCTGACGCTTGGAACGCGCGAGGCGCCGACCGAAATTTTGAAGGGAATCGATGTCGAGATCGCGCGCGGGAGCAGCGTCGCGATCCTCGGACCCTCGGGATCGGGCAAATCGTCGCTAATGGCGATCCTGTCGGGACTGGAACAGGCAAGCGGCGGCAGCGTGAGTGTTGCGGGCATCGCCTATGACACGCTGGACGAGGATGGGCTGGCGCGCGCGCGGCGCGGTCGGGTGGGGATCGTGCTGCAGGCGTTTCACTTGCTCCCGACGATGACCGCGCTGGAGAATGTGGCGGTGCCGCTGGAGCTGGCGGGCGCGGACGACGCCTTTGCGCGCGCGGCGACGGAGCTTGAGGCGGTCGGCCTCGGCCATCGCCTCACCCATTATCCGGTGCAGCTGTCGGGCGGCGAGCAGCAGCGCGTCGCCATTGCGCGCGCGGTGGCAGGGCGGCCCGAAATCATCTTCGCCGACGAACCGACCGGCAATCTCGACGGCGCGACCAGCGGCGTGATCATCGACCTGTTGTTCGAGCGTCAACGCGCGGCGGGGGCGACCCTGCTGATCATCACCCATGACCCGGCGCTCGCCAGCCGCTGCGACCGCGTGCTGACGATGCGCGACGGCCATATCGTTGTGGACAGCGCTGCATGAGTGCGCTGGGCTGGCGGGCGGCGTGGAGCATTGCGCGGCGTGACCTGCACGCCGGTTTTCGCGGGCTGCGGCTGCTGCTCGTCTGCCTGTTTCTCGGCGTCGCGACGCTGGCGACGATCGGCAGCCTGACCGCGTCTATCACGGGCGAGATTTCCGCGCGCGGCCAGGTGCTGCTCGGTGGCGATGTCGAGGTGGGGATGACCCAGCGCCAGGCAGCGGCGCAGGAGCGCGCGGCATTCACCGCGCTCGGCACGGTCAGTGACACGATCCGCACGCGTGCGATGGCGCGACGCACGACGCCGATCGCGGGCGCACCCGACGCGGTGCTGACCGAACTCAAGGGCGTCGATGCCCGCTATCCGCTATACGGAAGCCTGACCTTGGAGCAGGGCCGCTACGCCCCGCTCGCGCCCGACGCGATCCTCATCGGCAAGTCGCTGTCGGAGCGGCTGTTGCTCAAGGCCGGCGACCGCATGCGCTATGGCGATGCTGAGTTCCGCATCGTCGGCATGATCGCCGACGAGCCCGACCGCGTGGGGGAGGGGTTCACGCTCGGCCCCGTGGCGATCGTCTCGCTCGACGGGATGAAGCGCACAGGGCTGCTCCAGCCGGGCGCACTGTACGAAACCAAATACCGCATCCGCCTCAACCCCAGCGTGACGCCGGAAGAGGCGGTTGACGGCCTCAAGCAGCGCTTCGCCACCGCCGGCTTCGAATACAAGACCCGCGACCGTGCCGCACCGGGCGCCGTGCGCTTTTTCGAGCGGATGGGGCAGTTTCTGTCGTTGATCGGTTTGGCCGCGTTGGTCATCGCCGGGATCGGGGTGAGCAACGGCGTCGCCTCCTATCTCGGGCAGAAGCGCGGCGGGATCGCGACGTTCAAGATCCTCGGCGCGACTTCGGCCGATATCAGCCGCATCTATCTGCTCCAGATCGCCGCCGCGTCGGCGCTGGCGGTGGGCGCGGGGCTGGTGGTTGGCGCGGTGCTGCCGATCGCGTTCGTCGCGCTGGCGGGTGACCTGCTGCCGGTCGCGCCGGGCTTCGCGATCTATCCGCTGCCGCTGGTGACCAGCGCCGCTTATGGCCTCCTGATCGCCTTTGCCTTTGCCATGCCGCCGCTGGCGCGCGCGCGCACCCATCCGGCAGCTGCGCAGCTGCGCAGCGGGGTCGAGGAATCGCGCCGGATCGACCGCCGCAGCACGCTGCTGGTCGCCCTCGCTGGCGCGCTGGTCGTGACGCTGGCGCTTGTGACCGCGCGTGAGCCGATCTTCGCCGCCGCCGTGCTAGGCGCGGTGGCCCTGGTGCTGCTCGTGCTGCTCGGCATTGGCGCGCTGATCCGTCGCGTGTCGGCCAAACTGCCGCGTCCGCGTCGCCCGCTGCTGCGCCTCGCCCTGTCCAACCTGCACCGACCCGGCGCGCAGACGGTGGCGCTGGTGATCGCGCTCGGCCTCGCGCTCACCCTGTTCGTCACGCTCGCCGCGATCCAGACCAGCCTCGATGCCGAGATCGAGCGCGCGGTGCCGCAACGCGCGCCGAGCCAGTTCGTGCTCGATATCCCGTCCGAATCCCGCGACGCCTTCGCCGCGCTGGTGAAGCGCGAGGCGCCGGAGGCCAAGCTCAACATCGTGCCGTCGTTGCGCGGCACGATCACCGCCTATGGCAACACCCGCGTCGCCGACCTCAAGACCCTGCCCGAAGGCGCATGGTTCCTGCGCGGCGAGCGTGGCGTGACCTACTCCGCCGTGCTGCCAGAGGGCAGCGAGCTGGTCGCCGGGCAATGGTGGCCCAAGGATTATGCCGGGCCGCCGCTCGTCTCGCTTGACCGTGAGGCCGCGACGCTTCTCAACGTCGGCGTCGGCGACACCATGACCGTCAGCATCCTCGGTCGCGAGATTACGGCGCGGATCGCGTCGCTGCGACAGGTGAATTGGGACACGATGGGGTTCAACTACATCCTCGTCTTCTCGCCCAACACCCTTGCCGCCGCGCCGCACAGCCTGACCGCGACGATCGACATGGAGCCGAGGAACGAGGGCAAGGTGTCGCGCGCATTGCTCGGCGCCTTCCCCTCGGCCTCGATCATCGCGGTGAGCGAGGTGGTGGGGCAGGTGCGCACGATCCTCGACCAGATGGCGACCGCGATCCTGTTGTCGGCGTCGGTGACGATCCTTGCCGGCATCGCGGTACTGGTCGGCGCGATCGCCGCGTCGCGACAGGCGCGCAGCTATGACAGCGTCATCCTCAAGACATTGGGTGCGACGCGGCGACAGATCCTCGCGGCACAGGCGCTCGAATATGCGCTGCTCGCCTTGACTCTTGCGGCGCTGGCGCTGGGGCTGGGCGGGCTGGCTGCTTGGTATGTCATCACCGGCGTGTTCGAGTTCGGCTGGGCACCCGACTGGACGATCGTCGGCGCGACGCTGGGGCTGGGCGCGTTGCTCACGCTCGGGATTGGGTTGCTTGGGTCGCTGCCGGTGCTGTCGGTTCGTCCGGCGCAGGCGTTGCGGAGGCTGTAAGCTATTTGCGCTTCAGATAGCCGTGCATCGTCATCCAGCTGACAAAGGCGTCGAACCAGCCAGTGCTGGTCGTGTCCTTCGGATACATGCCAAAGCCATGCCCGCCCTGTTAGTAGAGGTGAAACTCGACCGGGCGTTTGGCGGTGCGCCACGCGTTGACCAGGCCATAGTCGATATTGCCGAACAGCGGATCGTCGGCCGCCAGCGCGACGAATAGCGGCGGGGCGTCGGCGGGGATCGTCATTGCCGACAGAGGGCCATAGATGTTGCCGATGAACGCGGGCTTGGCGTCGACGCCCGCGACCGTGGTCGCCATCGTCAGCATCGCGCCGGCGGAAAAGCCGACCATGCCGATGCGGTTCGGATCGACCTTCCACTCCGCCGCGCGCTTGCGCACCAGCGCGAAGGCGGCGCGCGCGTCGGTGATCTGCGGCGTTAGTCCTGCCAGCTGTGCATCGGGAGAGGGGCGGGCGGGGCGCGCGGCGCCGGAGAACATCTGGCGCATCGAGGCCTCGAACCCGGCCATGTACGCCGGGGTCTGATTGAGGCGGTATTTGAGGACGAAGGCGGCGATCCCGCGATCGGCCAGCGCGCGCGCCACCGCCCAGCCTTCATTCTCCATCGACAACGTGCGGAAGCCGCCGCCCGGCGCGACGATCACGGCGGTGCCGGTCGCCTTGGCTGGGTCGGGCAGGAACGGGGTGAGCGTCGCCTGCGTCACGTTGCGCGCGAACACGCTGGCATATTGGCTGTGCCAGCTTTCGGGATTGGTCGCACCGGGCAGCGGCCCGGTGCCGAGCGGAATTGCACTCGGCTGGGCGGGGATCGCAATCGGGGGCATCTGGTCGCTCTGCGCATGCGCGGGCAGCGCCGAGACGAGGAAGACGGCAGCGGCAAGGGCGGATGCGCGGAACAGCATGGCGGTTCTCCTTCAGCGGGGCGGGGGTGCAGTCACGCCCGCATCCGTCTGGGTGACGGGCAGCATCAGGCCGTTGGCATCGTAGCGCAGATGCTCGACCGTCACCGCGCGGCGGCCGAGCGCACCTTGCTGATCGCCGATGGTGAGCGCGGCATTGTGCAGGAAAAGATACCAGCTGCCCTTGAACTGCACGATTCCGGGATGGATCGTGAAGCTGTTCTTGCCCGATCCGGTCAACTCGCCACGATAGGTCCACGGCCCCGTGATCGACGGCGCGGTGGAATAGGACACGCGCTCATCGGTATGCGTCTTGCGGTCGAGCGAGGCGTAGGTGAGGTAATAGAGCTTGCCGCGCTTGTGCAGCCACGGCCCTTCCTCGAAATGCGGCGGCGTGATCTCGGTGATCGCGCCATCGATCTCGATCATGTTCGGCTTGAGCTTGGCGATGTACGCCTGACGATTGCCCCACGCGATCCACGTCGCCCCGTCATCGTCGGTAAAGACGGTCGGGTCGATATCCTCCCAGCTATGCGTGCCCTTTGGCGTCATCTGATTGGTGATCAGCGCGCTGCCCTTGGCATCGACGAACGGGCCGGTCGGCGTGTCCGATACCGCGACCCCGATCGCCTTGCCGGGGTTGGTATCGTCATGCTCGACCGCGGCATAGAACCAGAATTTGCCGTTCTTCTGAATCGCCTGCGATGCCCAGGCATCCTTCTTGGCCCATTTGAAATCGGCGACGTTCATGATCGGACCATGGTCGGTCCAGCTGCGCATGTCGGTGGTCGAGTAGACCAGCCATTCGCGCATGTTGAACATCTCGTCCCCGCGCGCCTGATCATGCCCGACATAGAGGTATAGCCGGTTGCCGACGACGAGCGGCGCGGGGTCGGCGGTGAACTTGTCGCGGATGATCGGGTTCGACCCCGGTACCGGGGTCGTCTGCGTCAGCGCCAGCGCGGCGGCGAGGATCGCGGCGCGGATCATGCGTCGGTTTCCTCAACCGGCTTCGATCCCCACAGCGCATACCACAGTACATAGAGCTCGCACGCGGCGGTCAGCAGGAACGACATCTGCAGGCCGAAACTGTCCGCCAGCCAGCCCTGCACCGCGACCAGCGCCCCCCCGGCAATCGCCATGATCAGCAGGCCAGATGCTTCTTCGGTATAACGCCCCAGCCCCTTGATCCCGAGCGTGAAAATCGTCGGGAACATGATCGAATGGAACAGTCCGACCAGGATCAGCGCCCACATCGCCACCGGCCCGTCGACGAACACCGTGACCAGCATGACGATAAACGCGCCGACGCTGAACGCCGCGAGCAGCGTCTCCGCCCTGATCCAGCGCATCGCGATGGCGCCCGCGAAGCGCCCGACCATCATGCCGAGCCACATCAGCGTGAGATAGCGGCCCGCCTGCTCGGTGGTCAGGTTGGCGATGCTGGGCTGGGCGACGAAATTGACGAACAGATTGGCGACGCCGATCTCCGCGATCAGATAGATGAAGATCGCCGGCACGCCCCAGACTAGGTTGCGGTGCCGCCACATCGGATGGGTCACGAAACGGCTCCAGGCAGAGCCCGTCTTCGCCACGCCATCGTTGATCCGCGCGGTCGCCTTGCCCATCGCGGGCAGCGGAAAGCGCCCGATGATCAGCGCCAGGATCACCAGCACCAGCGCGACCAGGCCATAGGGCAGGATCACCGACTGCGCGTCCGCCAGTCGCTCTGCCTGGGTCAGCACCCGGCCGTGCTCGGCAGTGCCGCCGACCGAGCGGCCAAGGATCAGATAGGCACCGAACAACGGTGCGAGCACGGTGCCGAGCGAGTTGAACGCCTGTACCAGGTTAAGCCGCGACGACGACGTCTCCGCCGGACCAATCACCGCCACATAGGGGTTCGCCGCGACCTGCAGCAACGTGATCCCGCTAGCGATCACGAACAACATGGTCAGCGTGACGCCATAGGACGGGATGCTCGCCGCCAGCATCATGCCGAGCGACCCCGCCGCCATGATCAACAGCCCGGTGACCAGCGCTTTCTGATAGCCGATGCGCTCGATGAGCTTCGCCGAAGGGATCGAGGCGACGAAATAGGCGATGAACCACACGCTCTCGATCAGCGTGGTTTCGGTGTAGTTGAGGTCGAATACGCTGCGCAGATGCGGCAGCAGCGTCCCGTTGATGACGGTGATGAACCCCCACATGAAAAACAGGCTGGCAAGCAATGTCAGCGCCGGGCGGTAGCTGCGCGGCGACGCTCCATCGCTGTGCGGATTCGTCGCGCCGATCGGTGACACTGCCATCATCCCCTCCATGTCCGGCAATTTGCTTGCCCGTTATTTTGTCGGAGTATAAGCAAGCGCGACACCGGTCAATCCGGGCAAGGCAAAAGAGGGAGTCGGATGATGAGGGCGATGATGGTCGCGGCACTGCTCTGCGCAACTGCAACTCCTGCTTACGCTGCGGACGCGGTGCGCAGCGACGCGGGCAAGCTGGCCGACGGCACGCCGGTCGAGGCGGTGACGCTGAAAAACACGCGCGGCGTTTCCGCCCGGATCCTCACCTATGGCGCGACGCTGCAGTCGCTGGTCGCGCCCGATCGTGCAGGCAAACCGGCCGAAATCACGCTCGGCTTCGACGATGCCGCCGATTACGAAAAGAAGCCCAATTATTTCGGCGTCACCGTCGGCCGCTATGCCAACCGCATCGGCGCGGGACGCTTCACGCTCGACGGGCGGGTTTATCAGCTGACGCAGAACGACAAGGCCAATTCGCTGCATGGCGGCGTGCAGGGCTTCGACAAGCGCAACTGGCGGATTTTGTCGGTGTCGAGCGGGCCCGTCGCGCGGGTGGTAATGGCGCTGACCAGCCCCGATGGCGATCAGGGCTATCCCGGCACGCTGCAGGTCAAGGTCACCTATGCGCTCGATGACAAGGGCGACCTGACGATCGAATTCGACGCCGCGACCGACAGGCCGACCATCGTCAACATGACCAACCACGCGCTGTTCAACATGGCCGGGGACGGCGCGGCCGAGGGGACGTCGCGTCAGCTGCTGACGATCCCGGCGCGCGCCTATACCCCGGTCGACGCGGCGCTGATCCCGACCGGCGAACTGAAGCCGGTCGCGGGCGGGCTGTTTGATTTCCGCAAGCCGCGGCTGATTGCCGAAGGGCTGCGCGACGGTCGCGATCCGCAGATCGTGATCGGGCGCGGCTATGATCACAACTGGGCGCTCGACAAGGGCCAGACCGTGACGCCACAGCTCGCCGCGCGGCTGGAGGATCCGGTGTCGGGCCGCGTGCTGGAGGTGCTGAGCACCGAGCCTGGGCTGCAATTCTACAGCGGCAATTTCCTCGACGGCACCGTCGCAGGACGCAGTGGGCGTATCTATCGCATGGGCGATGGTATCGCGCTTGAGCCGCAGAAATTCCCCGATGCGCCGAACAAGCCGGCCTTCGCATCGGCGCGGGTCGATCCGGGCAAGCCCTATCGCCACGTCATGATCTACCGCCTCTCGACAAATTGAGCCCAAGATGACCACCGACAAGCCCCTGCGCTCGCGCGCCTGGTTCGATAACCCCGACAATATCGACATGACCGCGCTCTATCTGGAACGGTACCTCAATTTCGGCCTCAGCCTCGACGAGTTGCGTTCGGGCAAGCCGATCATCGGGATCGCCCAGACGGGATCGGATTTGAGCCCGTGCAACCGCCACCATCTGGTGCTGGCCGAACGGGTGCGCGAGGGGATCCGCGAGGCGGGCGGGATCGCGATCGAGTTTCCGGTCCACCCAATCCAGGAAACCGGCAAGCGGCCGACCGCGGGGCTCGACCGCAACCTCGCCTATCTCGCGCTGGTCGAGGTGCTCTACGGTTATCCGCTCGACGGGGTGGTGCTGACCATCGGGTGCGACAAGACCACGCCCGCCTGCCTGATGGCGGCGGCGACGGTGAACATCCCCGCCATCGCACTGTCGGTCGGGCCGATGCTCAACGGCTGGCACAAGGGCGAGCGGACCGGATCGGGGACGATCGTGTGGAAGGCGCGCGAGATGCTGGCGGCCGGGGAAATTGACGCGGATGAATTCATCCGCCTCGTCGCCTCCTCGGCGCCCTCGACCGGCTATTGCAACACGATGGGCACGGCGACGACGATGAACAGTCTTGCCGAGGCGCTCGGCATGTCGCTGCCCGGATCGGCTGCGATCCCCGCGCCGTATCGCGACCGGCAAGAGGTCGCGTACCGCACCGGCCTTCGCATCGTCGACATGGTGCGGGAGGATCTGAAGCCCTCCGACCTGCTGACGCGCGAGGCATTCCACAATGCGATCCGGGTCAACAGCGCGATCGGCGGTTCGACCAATGCGCCGATCCATCTCGCCGCGATTGCGCGCCATATCGGTGCCGAGCTGCCGATCGACGATTGGCAGGCCGTGGGTCGCGAGGTGCCGCTGCTGGTCAACCTTCAGCCGGCGGGCGAGTATCTGGGCGAGGATTACTACCGCGCGGGCGGCGTCCCGGCGGTGGTGGCGCAATTGATGCGGCACGGGCTGATCCACGAAGGCGCATTGACCGCCAATGGCCGCACGATCGGCGACAATTGCCGCAATGCGACGATCGAGGACGAGCGAGTGATCCGCCCGTTCGAGAACCCGATCCTGCCCGCCGCAGGCTTCCTGGTGCTGCGCGGCAATCTGTTCGATTCGGCGATCATGAAGACCAGCGTGATCTCCGACGAATTCCGCGCGCGGTATCTCTCCAACCCTGACGATCCCGAAGCGTTCGAGGGGCCAGTGGTCGTGTTCGACGGGCCGGAGGATTATCACGCACGCATCGACGATCCTGCCCTTGGGATCACCGCCGAGACGCTGCTGATCATGCGCGGGGCGGGGCCGATCGGCTATCCCGGCGCGGCGGAGGTCGTGACCAGGAGGGCGCCCGATTATCTGATCACCGCCGGCGTGCGCAGCCTGCCGTGCCTGGGCGACGGGCGGCAATCGGGAACGAGCGGGAGCCCGTCGATCCTCAACGCATCGCCGGAAGCTGCGGCGCTGGGTGGTCTCGCATTGCTGCGCGACGGTGACCGGGTGCGGATCGACTTGAAGTCCGCGACCGCGAACATGCTGGTTTCCGATGCCGAGCTGGCCGAACGCCGCCGGGCACTCGAGGCAGCGGGGGGCTATCCCTATCCGGCATCGCAGACCCCGTGGCAGGAAATCCAGCGCAATCTGGTCGGCCAGATGGAGGGCGGCGCGATCCTGGAGGGCAGCGAAGCCTATCAGCGCATCGCCCAGACGCGCGGATTGCCACGCGACAATCATTGAGCGCACCGACCGGAGGGAGAGGATGATGAAGCACTTCATGCTGGCAGGGTCGCTCCTCGCCACGGCGGTCCCCGCATTCGCGCAGAAGTCCGACGCTCCGGTCACGGTCACGGTTCAGACCGACAAGTCCGGGCCGAAGATCAACCGCCACATCTTCGGCCAGTTCGCCGAGCATCTTGGCACCGGCATTTATGGCGGCGTATGGGTCGGGCCGGATTCGAACATCCCCAATGTGCGCGGCATCCGCAGCGACGTGGTGGCGGCATTGCGCGAGATTCGCGTGCCGAATGTGCGCTGGCCGGGCGGCTGCTTCGCCGACGAATATCACTGGCGCGACGGCATCGGCGATCCGGCCAAGCGGCGCGTGACGGTCAATTCCAACTGGGGCGGAGCGATCGAGAATAACGCGTTCGGAACGCACGAATTCTTTGATTTCATCGAGCAGATCGGCGCCGAAGCGTTCGTGTCGATCAATGTTGGCTCGGGCAGCTACAAGGAGGCCGCCGACTGGGTAGCCTACATCACCGCCGACACCCGCAACACGGCGGGGCAGGAGCGCGCGGCGAACGGGCGGGCCGAGCCGTGGAAAATCCGCTTCCTCGGCATCGGCAACGAAAGCTGGGGCTGCGGCGGCAATATGCGCCCCGAATATTATACCGATGAGCTGAAGCGCTACGCCCGCTTCGCGCGCAACTACATCCCGGCGCAGCAGAGCTTTCCCAACCCCGCCAACCCCTCGGCGCCCTTGCCCAATCCCGACCAGATGCTGCGCGTCGCAGTCGGGCCGAGCGATGGCGATACCGCCTATACCGAAGGGGTGATGAAGGCATGGAAGGCTCGAGACTGGAGCTGGAGCATCGAGGGGCTGTCGCTGCACAGCTACACGCTGGTGAAGTGGCCGCCGGCCTATGACTCGGTCAATTTCGCCGAGAAGGAATATGCCGAGCTGATCCAGTCGACGCTGTTGATGGACGAGCGGCTGCGCACCCATTCGGCGATCATGGACAAATACGATCCCGAGAAGAAGGTGCCGCTGATCGTCGACGAATGGGGCGTGTGGCTGGCCAAGCTGCCCGGATCGACCGAGGGATTTCTGCAGCAGCAGAATTCGCTGCGCGACGGCATCATCGCCGCGCTCAACTTCAACATCTTCGCGCGCCATGCCGATCGCGTACAGGGCGCGAACATCGCGCAGATGGTCAACGTGCTTCAGGCGCTGATCCTGACCGACGGGCCAAAGATGGTGCTGACCCCGACCTATCACATCCACAAGATGTACCGCCCGTTCCAGGACGCGACGCTGGTGCCGGTCAGCTTCGACGCGGGGCAATATCGTCAGGGCGATGTGACGCTGCCGCGCGTCGACGCAGTGGCGGTGCGCGCCACGGATGGTAAATTGTGGCTGTCGCTGGTCAATCTCGACCCCGCAAAGCCCGCCGAAATCCGGCTGGCGATTCCCGGCGTGAAAGCCAAGGTGGCCGCCGGCACGGTGCTGACCGCAGCGAAGGTCAACACCATCAACAGCTTCGACGCGCCTGATGCGGTGAAGCCGCAGCCGATCGCGGGTCGCGTCGCGGGCGGCGCGGTGACGGTGCGTGTGCCGGCCAAGTCGGCGACGATGCTGGAGATCGTGGAATAGGGCGGCGCCCTCGTCCCGGAGATCAAGGGGCGAGGGGTGTGGTAGAAACTGACAACGTTACGGGCAACGCGTGCGATTCTGTCAGCTTTGGGCGGGATGCGCGGGGCGCAGAAAAAGCTGAAAAGAGCGTCCGGGGTCGGCATCGGACATCGCAGATATGCCGGATCGGGGCTTGTAGGAAAGAGCTATCGTTTCATTCTGACAAAGTGTGGCGGGAATGGCGAAAACTGGTTGGAAAGCGGTCACTTAGGGCACCTCTGATGTCTCTGATGGGGCTGCGTACGCGGTCTCCACCAAAGCCATGACGTAACCCCAAACGCTACTAACGATCAGGCTTGCTTGCCATTGGCCAATTTCCCCGGAGAACGTTAGCTTCACCAACGCTATAGCGCCAAATATTGTCGCGCACTTTTCGGGGGCTTCCATGACCGCTTGGAAGGGTCTGACGATCAGTTGAGCGGGACGGCCTGCGGCTTTCAGCCGAGACACGCTACGCCGGTTGATTACCACAAGTAGTGCCGTCGCTGCTATGCATGCCAGCCCAACCCAAGCCGCAACTATTCCCCAGCCTGTGAAGCCGCCAAATGATCGCAAATAGTCCGTCAGCAGCAAAGCAACGATGATACCCGGCAACAGCCCTATACAACCCCACTTCCAGTCTTTCGCCATGCGCCCTCCCGGTTCTCCATCGCGTGCCTACCACGACTCCGTGCAATCGTAAGCTTCCGCTGAGGGGGCCTTACCTGACAGGCAGCTCTCCTCGCGAACATCAGTTGACCCGGGCGGCGCCACGATACCGGCGATCTTGAGAGAACGGGACCTGACCCTACCGCTGGCTGGGCAGGATTTACGCGCCTCACTCCTCGAACGGCTCGGCCACGCAATGCCGCCCGCGCAGAAAGGCATCGGCTACGAGGCGAAATGGGGCGGTGTCGAGGTCGCTTGCGCCCGCCGCGATCAGCCGCGCGAACTGGGCGTAGAGCGCGGGATATTCGCGGTCCTCGCCAGCGCGCGTACCGTCGGGCAGGGTCAGATCGGTCCCACCGCGTGCCAGATGCAGCGTGCCGCCATCGGTCTCGATCTCGATGTCCCAGCTTTGCGGGCCGGTCTGGCGGAAGTCGAAATCCGCCGCGATCGCCGCGCCGCAGCCGGTTTCCAGCGTCAGCCGCGCGGCGATCGGCGCGTGGCGGTTGCTCGGCACCTCCAGTTCGGCATCGCGCAGCAGCAGCGCGCCGGGCAGAATCTCCGTCACGATCGACAGCGCGTTGATCCCCGGATCGAACACGCCAAGGCCACCCGGCTGCCAGATCCAGTGCTGGCCGGGGTGCCAGACGCGGACATCCTCGCGCCAGGTGATCGTGCCGCGCGTGATGGTGCGCTCCGCCAGCCATGCGCGCGCCTCCGCCACCCCGGCGGCACAGCGCGAATGCCAGGCGGCGAACACCGTGACCTTGGCCTCCTCCGCCAGTGCGGCGAGCGCTGCGGCCTCGGTCAGGCTGGCGGCGGGCGGCTTTTCGAGCAGGACGTGCAGCCCGTGGCGGAGCGCGGTCGCAGCGACGCGCTGGCGCACCTGCGGCGGGGTGCAGACCGCAACCGCGTCGATCGCGATGCCGCTGGCCAGCAATGCTTCAATACTGTCGAAGCCGGGGACACCGCCGAGCACCGCGCCATCGGCGCTCGCGGTCGCGACCAAAGTGAAGTCCGGATCAGCGGCGATCGCGGGCAGATGCTGGTCGTGCGCGATCTTGCCAAGCCCGACCAGCGCGATGCGGGTCGTCACAGCGCGCGCACCGTCACCGCCTCAGGCTCCGCGCGCACCAGCGGGTTGCGCAGCGGCAGCGTGAACGGTGCCGCCTCGATCTCGAACACGTCCCCCGGTTGCGTCGCAATGCCATCGCTGAACGACAAGGTCGCGGTGCCGAAGAAATGGACATGGATGTCGCCGGGCCGCCGGAATGCGGCGTATTTGAAGTGGTGATGCTCCAGATTTGCGATGCTGTGCGACATATTGGCCTCGCCCGACAGGAACGGCTTTTCCCACAGCGCCGCGCCATCGCGCACGATCCGGCTGGACCCGCGTACATCGGCGGGCAGGTCGCCGACCAGCAGTTCCGGCCCCAGCGCCGCCGGGCGCAGCTTCGAATGGGCGAGCCACAGATAATTGTGCCGCTCGGTCACATGGTCGCTGAATTCATTGGCGAGGCAGAAGCCGATGCGGTGCGGCGTGCCGTCGGGGCCGATCAGGTAGATGCCGGCCAGCTCCGGCTCCTCGCCGCCGTCCTGCGCGAAGGCGGGCATGGTCAGCGCCACGCCGGTGCCGACCAGATGCGCACCATCGCCCTTGTAGAACCATTCCGGCTGCTGCCCGACCCCGCCGGGCGCAGGCTTGCCGCCCTCCAGCCCCTCCAGGAACATGCGCATCGAGTCGGTCAGTTTTTCGCCCGACGCGGCGGCGCGGTGCATCTTGTCGCGCCCCTCGGCCGATCCGAGGTGGGTGAGCCCGGTGCCGGTCACCACGACATGTGCAGGGTCGACATGGTCGATCGGGGCAAGCAATTCCCCCGCCGCCGCCGCCGCCGCAAGGTCGACTGCCTCGTCATAGCCTGCGTCCTCGACCAGCACGGCGAGGCCGATGCCGCGCGCGATCGCCGCAGCAGCCATCGTGCGGACGTCGCTGAACCCCCAGACGAACCACGCTCCGCCATCGGTCGCGACGATCACCCGGCGCGCGCCATCGGGCGCACGGTGTTGAAGCAGACGAACCATCGAACCTCTCCCTTTCGATCCGAATTAGTCCGACATAAAATAAAATGGAAGTTGGCATGTCGCATTGCGGGCGCGATTTTTGGCGCGTAGGCAATCGGCCCGTGACGAGAGGCGTGAGGGTGAAGCAGGAAGAGCCGACCGAACCCGGCGAGCAGAAGCGCGAACGCAGCACCGGTCGCCGGTTGCGCGGCGCGGTCGCGCATTATCTCGGCCGTGCGATCGTCAGCGGCGCAATCGCTCCGGGCGAGCGCCTGACCGGCGAAGTTGCCAATGCCGAGGCGCTCGACGTGTCGCGCAGCGCCTATCGCGAGGCGATCCAGGTGCTCGCCGCCAAGGGGCTGGTCGAAAGCCGGACCAAGGCGGGGACACGCGTGTTGCCGCGCAGCCGGTGGAATTTGCTCGACCCCGATATCGTCGCCTGGGCCTTTTCGGGCGAGCCCGATCCCGGCTTCATCCGCGACCTGTTTGAATTGCGCGCCATCGTCGAGCCGGCGGCGGCGCGGCTCGCGGCCCAACGTCGCGACAAAGATGACATCGCCGCGATGAAGGCAGCACTCATCGGCATGCGGCGACATACGCTGGCGACCGAGGCGGGGCGCGACGCCGACCGCGCCTTCCACGACGCGCTGCTACAGGCGACGCGGAACGATGCGCTGATCACGCTGAGCGCCAGCATCGGCGCGGCGGTCAACTGGACCACGCGGTTCAAACAGCGGACCAAGGCGCTGCCGCGCGACCCGGTGCCGGATCACGCGCGGGTGAGTGACGCGATCATCGCGGGCGATGCCGACGCGGCCGAGGCGGCGATGCGCGCGCTGGTCGATCTGGCGTTCGAAGATACGCGCGCGGTGCTCGCTGAGCCTTAAAACTCCTCGGTATCGATCTCCGCCTGCGTCGCCGCCGGATAGCGCGGCCCGGCAATCGCGTCCGGCGCGAAGATGCGGTCGAGTTCGGCCAGCACGTCACCCGGCAGCGGTTCGACCGGCGCCGCGAAATTCTCGGCAAGGTGCGTAGGGGAGGTGGTGCCGGGGATGGCGACGATATGCTCGCCCTGAGCAAACACCCATTGCAGGCAGAGCTGCGCCGGAGTGATGCCCCGACCGTCGGCGATGCGGCGCAGTGCGTGGAGCAGGTCGAGGTTGCGGGCGAAATTCTCCGGACTGAAGCGCGGCATCATCCGCCGAATATCGCGTTCTTCCAGTGCGTCGGGCGAAGCGAGGGCACCGGCGAGGAAGCCGCGCGCGACCGGCGAGAAGGCGACCAGCGTCGTGCCCAGTTCCGCGCATGCGGCGAGCACCCCCAGCTCGACATTGCGCGACCACAGCGAATATTCATTCTGCACCGCCGCGATCGGATGCACCGCATGCGCGCGGCGCAGCGTGGCGGCAGACACTTCGCTCAGGCCAATCGCGCCAATCTTGCCGGCCGCGACCAGCCGCGCGAGTTCGCCAACCGATTCCTCGATCGGTACCGACTTGTCCCAGCGGTGGAGGTAATAAAGGTCCACCCGGTCGGTGCGCAGCCGGGTCAGCGATTGCTCGATCGTCGCGCGCAGCGTCTCCGGCCGCCCGTCGATCACGCGCTTCCCATCCACGCCGGTCATCCCGCATTTCGAGGCGAGGAAATATTCGTCGCGCCGATGGCCGATGGCTTCTCCGATCAGCGTCTCGTTCGCGCCGAAGCCATAGAGCGCGGCGGTGTCGAGATGGTCGTAACCGAGGTCGAGCGCTTGGTTGAGCAACCGGATTGCATCGTCACGCGCGGGCGGTGTTCCGTAAGCATGGCTCAGCGACATGCAGCCGAGCCCGACCGGGTTGACGGTAGAGGAGGCGAGGCGGCGTTTCATGGGGTTCTCCGCTTGGGTGTCGGCATCCCAGTGGCGCGCGTCGGACATCGTGGCAAGCCTTCGCGCGCGTCCCGCACTGTCGCGCCCCAATCCGACGGATAAACCCGTCGGCCAGATTGACGAAGTGACTGAAATCGTGCTCACGCTCAGCTTATGTCAGGGGAACAGGAACAGGTCGGCGCGCTCGGGCCGCTGGTCGGCTATCATCTGCGGCGCGCCTTCGGTGCCTTTGCGGCGGATTTCGCGGCGGCGATGGAGGGGACCGGGATGCGCCAGGTGCTGGTGGGCATTCTGGCGGTGGTGTCGAGCAATCCGGGCATCAATCAGGGCGCGGTCGGCCGCCTGCTCGGGATTAAGCGCGCCAATATGGTAGCGCTGATCAACGAACTGGTCGACCTGAAGCTGATCGCGCGCGTCGTCGATCCAGCCGACCGCCGCGCCTTTTCGCTGACGCTCACCGATGCTGGACGCGCGATGCTGACCAACTGCCTGGCGCGGATCGAGGCGCATGAGCGCGAGATGCTCGCCGGATTGAGTGAGGCGGAGCGCGCGACGTTGCTCGACCTGCTCGGCCGCATCGAACGCCGCGATCCGGCGGCGGGGTAGGTGCCTTGTTCCTCCCCTGCCGCAAACGGGAGGGGGACTCAGTCGGCGAGGATCAGCGCGTCGAGCGCGACGACGCCTTCGCCTGCCGGGTACACGACCACCGGGTTGAGGTCGATTTCGCGGATCGACGGCGTCCCCGCCAGCACGCGACCCAGCCCCGCGATCAGCTTCGCCACCGCATCGACATCCAGCGCGGGCGATCCGCGATAGCCGTTGAGCAGCGCACCCTGCTTGAGCGCGCGCAACTCCGCTACGATCGCGTCATGCGGCAGGTCGTGCGGGAGCAGGCGAACGTCGTGGAGCAACTCAGCAGTCACCCCGCCAAAGCCGGCGAGGATCACCGGCCCCCATTCGGGGTCGTTGCGCGCACCGATGATCAGTTCGACCCCGCGCTTGCCCATCGCCTCGACCTGCGCGCCATCGAGGGCGATCGCTGAATCATAGGCGGCGACATTGGCGAACAGCCGATCCCACGCCGCATCGAGCGCGGCATCGTCGGCGATGTTGAGGATGACCCCGCCGGCATCGCTCTTGTGGCTGAGCGCGGCGGACTGCGCCTTGATCGCAACCGGATAGCCGACCTTCGCGGCAATCGCCTTGGCCTCGTCTGCGCTCGCCGCGAAACCGCCAGCGGGGAAGGGGATGCCGACCGGCCCGAGCAGCTGCTTGGCGCGATATTCGGGGATCACGCCCGATGGCAGGTCGAGCGCCACCGGCGCGGCATCCGCCGTCGCAAAGTCGCGCTCGGCCAGCTTGCCCAGCTGCCGCAGCGCGCGGAACGCCCGGTCGGGCGAGGGGAAATAGGTCACGCCAATCGACCGCAGCCCGTCGATATATTCGGCGGGCACTTCCGCCCCGTCGTCGATCCCCGCAAAGATCACCGGCTTGTCGGGCTTTAGCGCGGTCACCGCATCAATGATCGCGGGAAACTTGCGCGCGCAGGTCGCCGGGTCGGTCTGGATGATCCCGAACACAAGCGCGGCATAATTGTCATCCGCCAGCAACGGGATCAGCGTGCGGCGATACAGATCGGGGTCGACCAGCGCCTGCGCGGTCAGATCCATCGGGTTCGAGACTGGAATGAAGTCGGGGATCGACGCGCGCATTGCCTCTGCTGTCGCACCGTCCATCGCAGACAGGGTGAGCCCAATATTCTCGGCCAGATCCAGCGTCAGCGCCTTGAACGCGCCGCTCTCGGTCAGCACCGCCGTGCCACCGCGCCGCACCGGCTTGGCGCGCACGGCCAGTTCGACCACATCTCCCAGCGCTTCGAGGCTGTCGACCAGCACCACGCCCGCGCGCTCGACCTTGGCCTTCATCAACTGCCAGTCGCCCGCCATCGCGCCGGTATGCGTCGCCGCACTCTCCCGCGCCGCGCTCGACGTGCCGGGGTGCAGCAACACGATATGCTTGCCCGCCGCGCGCGCCTTCTCGGCCAGAGCGAGGAAGCGGGCAGGCTTGCGAAACTGCTCGACGATCATCGCGATCGCCGGGGTGGCGGGGTCGTTCAGCAGATGCTCGACATAATCCTCGACGCCCGACGCGGCTTCATTGCCGGTCGACACCGACACGGTGATGCCCAGCCCCTTCGCCATGAGCGTGGTGCCCAGCACCACCGCCATCGCGCCCGACTGACTGACGATGCCGACCGCCGGCTTGCCGGTCAGGTCCAGCACCGGGGTTTCGACAAAGGTCAGCGGCACCCCCTCGGCATAGTTCACCATGCCAAGGCAATTCGGCCCCTCGACCACCATGCCATGTTCATGCGCGATCCGTGCGACCTCGGCCTGCGCGGCCAACCCTTCCTCGCCACCCTCGGCAAAGCCGGCCGAGAAGATGATCGCCGCACCGACGCCGCGCGCCGCCAGCGCCTGCACCGCGCCCAGCACCGCCGGGCCGGGGATCGCCAGCACTGCGGCATCCACTCCGTGCGGCAATTCATCGATCGACTTCAGGCACGGCCGCCCGTCGATCGTGTCGCGCTTCGGATTGATCAGGTGAATGTCGCCCGCATAGCCATGCCGCTCGAGGTTGCGCAGCACCGAATTGCCCAGCGCACCGGGCGTGGGGGAAGCACCCACGATCACGACCGAGCGGGGCGAGAGCAGGCGGGAAAGGTCGGGCATCACTACGCTATCCTAGTTCCTCCCCTGAGCTTGTCTCGGGGGAGGGGGACCGCCCGCGAAGCGGGGGGTGGAGGGGCCGCCGCGCAGACGGCGGGTTCGCTGGAGAGGTTTCCGCCGACTGCGTCGGCGGCCCCTCCGTCATCGCTTGCGCGATGCCACCTCCCCCAGCAAGCTGGGGGAGGAATGGGCTCAAGCCTTCACGCGGTCCTTGTCATACGCGCCCAGACCCGGCTTGTAGCTCTTCTCGTCGATGAACTGCTTGATGCCTTCTTTGCGGCCGTCATTGTCGTAGCTGTTGGCCGCTTCCTGCGCGCGGATCAGATAATCCTCGGCATCGTCATAGCTCATGATCCCGACGCGCCGCACCGCATCCTTGGTCGCCTTCAGCGCCACCGGGTTCTTCTTGAGCAGCACATTCGCCACTTCGGTCACGCGCTCCTTGAGCGACGCGAGCGGGAGCGATTCATTGACCAGCCCCCAATCGGCGGCAGTCTTGCCGTCGATATTTTCGCCCATCATCGCATGGTACATCGCCTTGCGGAAGGGCAGCAGCTCGGTCGCCACTTTGGTCGCGCCGCCACCGGGCAGGATGCCCCAGTTGATCTCGCTCAGCCCAAACTGCGCCTCGTCCGCCGCAAAGGCGAGGTCGCAGGCGAACAGCGGGCCATAGGCGCCGCCAAAGCACCAGCCATTGACCATCGCGATCGTCGGCTTCTGATACCAGCGCAGGCGCCGCCACCAGCCATAGGCCTCGCGCTGCACCCGCCGCGTCGCGCCCAGACCCTGCGCCTCGGTCTCGCGGAAATATTCCTTGAGGTCCATGCCGGCGCAGAACGCCTCACCCTCACCGGTCAGCACCAGCACGCCAACATCGTCGCGGAACTCGAGCGCGTCGAGCACCTCCATCATGTCGCGGTTCAGCGTCGGGCTTTGCGCGTTGCGCTTTTCCGGGCGGTTATACTTGACCCAGGCGATGCCGTTTTCGATCGTGTAGGCGACGACGCCGTTGGTGCTGAGTTCGGTCATACTTCTTCCTTCAAGTCTGCCCCCGTCATCCCAGAGAAAGCTGGGATCTCGTGCCGCGAGCGATCGGCTGATGGCTTGAGACCCCAGCGTTCGCTGGGGTGACGACATGGTGGTTAAATCGGATAATGGCC
>FWWL01003044.1_pt1 | contig 32032 bp, 27 predicted proteins | sample 2228331 | NCBI WGS metagenome assembly FWWL01 (sample SAMEA103939775, study PRJEB20133) | metagenome
CAGATGGCGCGGACGGAATGATGATGGCGGTGTATCAGTTTTAAATCGCTGGTCGCTGGAAAAGCGTATCAATTTTCAATCGCTGTTGACACCTGGTGAATGTGAAAGTCCTGCGTCCCCGCGCCACCAACCTCCGCGATCACTAGCGATCAGCTCGTGTATAGAATTCTGCTTTGACCCCGTCGCCCTCATTTATAATAAGTTCCATCTCTTGCCCCGTGCCCGGCCAAACCCTACGGCGATAACTAGCAAAAGCATACTGGCACCTGCAATAAGTTCACGACTTTCTCGAGTTGGCTGAAATACCGACATCGCCTCGGCCAACCACATTGGAAAGAACATTCCAATAGGAAGTATAGTAACAATATAAACCAGAAACAATGCAAACTGCGCAATAGTCGGGTAGCGATATTTCTCTAGAGTTAGCAGATGCGTACCACGAAAATAACCCGTCGTAATAGCCGATATCGCAGCAAATTGCAACACAACCACAAGGAGAAATATTAATAGTTTCATTCAAAAATAGCCCTCACAACCTCTTTCACATTACTCGAATTTTTTTCAGCCACGCCGTTAATTGCACCTTCTGTGACCGTACCCGCGATGACGCCACTTGTTCTTGGCGCGCCTGCCTGTACAAGGGTTTGTCCGATAACGGGCCGCATAGTCGACTGAGCAATCCCCCTACCGACAAGTCCCCCAGTTGCAGCACCGGCTGCTCCCAAAGCCGCCGTAACTGGATCAACTTTGACATCCGCACTCGTAACGTTACTAGGTGTCAAGTCCCGCTTGGAGGTCCGGCGCGCCGCCACGAATAAGGGCCAGCACCAGGCTTAATACATCACTCGGACAGGGGCAGCCAATATTGTGCTCATGACTATCGCAAGCTAGTAGAACAATTCGGCATGCGAGCCTCCATGTCGCGCAAGGGGAACTGTTATGACAACGCCCCGATGGAGAGCTTCTGGGGTAGCTTGAAGAACGAACTGGTGCATCACCAACGTTACGCCACGCATGCCGCCGCGCAGTCTGCAACTCAGGAATACATCGAGAGCTTCTACAACCGTCAACGGCGCCACTCACGCCTTGGCTATGTTCCGCCAGCGTTGTTCGCTGAATCCTTCAGCAAACAGCCGCAGGCGGCTTGAAACGAGAGTGTCCGCTATTGACAGTACACCTCACACCACCGAGCTAGCGCTTTACAATCGCTAGGAATTCTAGAAGCACTTGATCTAGATTCGCGACACTTCCACTGCCTCGGAAACGTCCATCGCGCACCTCAAACTGAATCCATTCAGACTCACTAGTCTCATCTCGGGCGAAAGGAATCATAACCGCGTCCCAAACTGTGTCAGTTAAGTCAATCTCAACATACCAACCTGGGTTGTCAGTGGTCTCAATCTTAACGCCATAGTTATGCTCCCAGTCGCCATTGCACTGCGCGGCGTACCAATTTTGCACACAGGCCAACGGGTTATTTATATTTTCCAAGTTGCTCATTGTTTCGGGAGTTCATCAGGGTTTGCGGGGCGCACGCCTTTAGTTCCGGCCTCGTGCACATGTGGCGTTGGGACATTCGTACCATCTGGATTTGTATGTGACTTACTGTCACGTCCACGCGCTTTACCTCGTCAAATCCAGTTGGATTCTGCGGATTGGGAGCATAAGTCGCGGTATTTGTGACATTCCCACTGGCATCACGCTTAACTACAGAGTGCGGTCCTTCAGCGCCTTGGACGGGCCCAACCTTGTTAGCGTTTCGTCCTCCAGTTTTGTTTCCGGTTTTTAACGCCTCAGCAAGCTTACCCGCTGTCTTAATCGTTTTCAAAGGACTCAACGCGCCAACGACCGTTTCTTTCACGGCACTGGCTAACCCAATTTCACCAGCGGTTACGACGTTCAGCGCGACGTTCAGGGCCAAGTCCGCGATTAACTTTGGATTGCGGCCGTCCGGGTCGATATATTTGTACGGACTATTGCTCGCGTAATTGTAGCGGTTGAAGCTGCCGCCAGTGTTCGCATCGGTGGTCACCGGATCAATGCTCAAGAACCTCCCGGCAAACGTATCGTAGTACCGATGCTGCATGTACACCAGCCCGGTATCGTTGTCGTTCACATGCCCCGTGAACCCGATCGTGCGCGGCGAACCCGCCACCAGGTAGCCGTAGGGCTCGTAGCGCGTGCGCGTCGTGATCGTGCCAGACGCATTGCTCTGCGCCACGGGGCTGCCCAGCGCATCCGTATGGTCGTAGGTCACCGTCGAGCCGTTCACCTCGGCCAGGACCCGGTTGCCCAGGTGGATGTACTTCGTTGCCGTCAGTCCGGTCGGGGCCACGTACAGCAGCTTCCCGTCCGCGCTGTAGACCTGCACCCGGGTCACCCCGTCGGTGCCCACCACGCTCACGCGGCGGTAGCGCGCGTCGTAGCCGTAGGTGGCGCGGCCCGGCGCGCTCTTGAGGCGGTTGCCCAGATCGAACTCGAAGGCCTGCGCGTTGCGCTTGGTGACGTTGCCCCTGTTGTCGTACAGGTAGCTCACGTTGTAGCCGGGCGGGCCGTTGCTGATGCTGTCCAGGCGGTTGGTGACGGCCTTATAGTTGTGGACCGTGCTGCGCGTGCTCTAGCCTTGCGACAGCGAGACCGCCGTCAGGTTGTCGACCGCGTCGTAGGCATAGCCGGCCGTGCCCCTTCTGCATCACGTCGTGCAATATACAAAACCTGCCCCTGCTATCCACTCGAAGAAGCTACTCTTAATCATGGGTGTTGTAGTGGGCGTTGTAGTGGGTACCTCAGTGGTCGCCTCAGTAGAAGCTCACTATCTCTTGCCGGCTCTGTCACACGACCGAGAGTGTCACAGGTGAGATAGTCTACTGCTTGCCGTCGACCAAGAAACGTTCATACAACTGGCGTACCTTGTCCGGACTGCTCGCTTGACCGAAGTAAAACGAAACGGTTGCCCCTTGCGGTCTGATGTTGAAGAGCACAAAACATCTCTCGGTCAAATAGTCTTCCAGACCATCAGCAACCTCTACATCTTTACAATGCAGTATGACGCCCAAATCCTTCGTTTCTCCTTTTCGGTAGGCTCACGTTTAAATCCTTTGCTGCCCGGCAGCGGGTTTTCAAATTTAACTTTATCAAGAGTGCCAGGTGGTGCTTTGGGATGGGTATTTGGGACGTACTCCTTTACCCTTGCGGGCGAGATATCCTTAACTGAGCCGTCAGCTCGTGTAATTCGAACTGCCTTATCTCCAGCTTGCGTCGTTCGTACAACCACGGTAGGCATCCGCGCAATCACCGCAGCCGCAATAGGCGGCCCGACGGCCATGCCAATTGTCGCGATCACGACAGGCGTATGGAACGGCTCATAGACCGCTGAATTACCCGTGGCCGCATCGTTGCGAAATTGATTCCCGAATGCCTCGGCAGCGCGCTCGTGGCGCCCATCCGGATACGGCACCCGCAGACGAACGGCATGGTCGAACGCTTCAACGGTCGCATCAATGAATTGCTGCAGCAGACCCGCTTCGACAGCAGAGCCGATTTGTAGGCCACATTGATGAACTATTTGAAGCTGTACAACCACCACATCCCGCAACGTGTACTCGACGCCAAGACGCCCATCTTGGCGCTCAAGGAATGGCAGCAGAAACGACCAGAATTATTCGTTAAACGCGTTTACGATCAAGCGGGACTTGACAGCTATGAGCAATATTCCGACCAAACTGACAAGAAAGAGCAACGCGTCGAAGACTGTCCTCTCTGTAAATACATTCATCGCCCTGGCGCTGAGTAGGATGACCACGTACGCCCCAAGAACAACGCCTATTCTTAAGAAATATGCTATCAACTTCTGCTGAAGCGATCCATGTAGCGCCTTTTCTTTCGTTCGAGCAGTTATGAAATATGCCACCGCTAACCCGAATCCGATCATACCTCCGGCAAGGACGCTAACCAAAATGTTGGTACAAAGCCTTAGAATATCCATCTCATCCTGATGTTGCTTAGCAATCGCAACGAGTTGGGTTTGCAGCGGACGAGACGAAGCCACCAGGCTGGGACTGGAAGGTTCCCATAGGTGTAAGCCGCGCCGGAAATAACGGATCCAGCCCGATCCGCCGTTGTCACTGCCGCTGCCCCGCTCGCTCCGCCCCTGGCCGCGCTGATTTCGACACCTCGTCCACCACCCCATCCAATGGCACCTGCGACCGCTCGCAGTTTGTGTGCCTGCTTGCTCTCAGTCGATACAACCCAAGCTTGTGCCGGCTCCCACTTGGACCTTAATATTCGGCGCACCGCTAGAGGCACCAGTGGCGACTGCGGCGGCCACGACACCAGCACGCGCTGCCGGCACATAGATCAGGTCGGCTTCCTAATCGTACACGATCGTCGCTATACTACCCGGTATGGCTGCGGTTAGTGGATGACCGGTGCGGCCTTGCCGGCCGATTTTTTTTACTAGAGTCGGAGCTTGCCGTACAAGGTCAGATTCTCGATCAACCCTTCCCATGTCTTGAGTTCATCAAACGCAGCCCTAAATTCGGCTTCGCTCTCGCCGCCCTGTTTATACCAGCGTTTGCTCACTACCAGATCAATCACTCTGCGCTTGACCTCGTCTAGACTTAGCTGCTTCGGCTCTCCCACGCGGGTGGTTAGGACATACACGGGTGCTGGAGCAAACCAGTATGCAGGGCTCCAGCATCGCCGGATGGGAACGACTTCAAGCACAGGAAACTCCTTGCATTGACTATCAACGATCCAAGCCTGCGGCCTTTCCTGTAACGTTACAAACGATTTCATCGTGCCGAGGTTCAGATCCATAGCAGACGAAAAGCGTTGGATGCTGTCCTCATTAAAACGAAGGACAGGAAATCGCAGCACATCAGCAGCCTCGTTTAGCATCCGCATTCGGAATCAACCGCCTCAGCAATCCCGCCTCCAACCAGGCTACGCCCCAGCCATCAGCTGCTCTTACGAAAACTGTGCCATCCGCGCCCTGTAAATCAACCGAAACCACTTTCCTCGGGACGGTCGGCTCCGCGTACGCGAGCTGGCAGATTAAAAGTACGCCGCATGCAAGCAGCATCTCGACAGTGCCTCTACCAGGACGGCTCTGGAAGGATTTTCGGAGAGAAATCATTTTCGTTTTCTAGGCAGAAGGGCAATCGCTGCGTTGAGAATAGTTAATCAACAGCCAAAAGCTTAGCACATGTCTTAGGGGTATCAAACGCAGCAAGGTGCAAGAGAATACCGGGTCGAATCGCGGAAAAGGTCTATCGCAGAGAGGACCCACAATTGCCACTGGCTCCTGTTTCTCCAAGACGAAAGCGAAATCAGGGTCCAACTCTGTCCAACACTGCCACCTCCCCCAGTTTTGCGTATCATTGCCCCCTCGACTCAACGAACAAAGCGGAACATGCTGCCATCCATCGAACAACGCCTCGCCCAAGAACTGTCCGCCAAGCCGGCCCAGGTCGCCGCCGCCATCGCCCTGCTGGACGAAGGCGCGACCGTGCCCTTCATCGCCCGTTACCGCAAGGAAGCGACCGGCGGCCTGGACGACATCCAGCTGCGCCTGCTGGAAGAGCGCCTGCGCTACCTGCGCGAGCTGGAAGACCGGCGCGCGGCGATCGTCGCCTCGATTACCGAACAGAACAAGATGACGCCGGAGCTGCTCGACGCCATCACCCACGCCGAGGACAAGACCCGCCTCGAAGACCTGTACCTGCCCTACAAGCAAAAGCGCCGTACCAAGGCCCAGATCGCGGTCGAAGCGGGCCTGGCCCCGCTGGCCGAATCGCTCCTTGCCGACCCCACCCTCAATCCCGAGGAAGTGGCCGCGCAATACCTGCGCGAGGCCTTCACCAACGCCGACGGCGTGGCCAATCCCGGCGTGCCGGACACCAAGGCAGCGCTGGACGGCGCCCGCCAGATCCTGATGGAGCGCTTCGCCGAGGACGCGACCCTGCTCCAGTCCCTGCGCGAATACGTGCAGGAACACGGCGTGGTCGAATCGAAGGTCGTCGAAGGCAAGCAGGAAGAAGGCGAGAAGTTCGCCGACTACTTCGACTATTCCGAGACCCTGTCCACGATCCCGTCGCACCGCGCGCTGGCCCTGATGCGCGGCCGCCGCGAAGGCGTGCTGGACGTGACCCTGCGCCTGGACTCGGAGCCGGAAAAGCCGAAATGGGACGCGCCGCTCAACCCGTGCGAGGGCCGCATCGCGGCGCGCTTCGGCATCAAGAGCGCCGGCCGCCCGGCCGACAAGTGGCTGGCCGACACCGCGCGCTGGACCTGGCGCGTGAAGAGCTTCATGTACATCGAGACCGAGTTGATGGGCGCCCTGCGCGAGAAGGCCGAACTGGATGCGATCCAGGTCTTCGCGCGCAACCTCAAGGCGCTGCTGCTGGCCGCGCCGGCCGGTCCGCGCGCGACCATGGGCCTGGACCCCGGCCTGCGCACCGGTGTGAAGGTGGCCGTCGTCGACCCGACCGGCAAGGTGGTGGACACCGCCACCATCTACCCGCACCAGCCGCGCAACGACTGGGACGGCGCGCTGCACACGCTGGGCCAATTGGCCGCCAAGCACAACGTGTCGCTGATCTCGATCGGCAACGGCACCGCTTCGCGCGAGACCGACAAGCTGGCCCAGGACCTGATCAAGCAGCGTCCGGAACTGAAGCTGACCAAGATCGTCGTCTCCGAGGCCGGCGCGTCGGTGTACTCCGCATCCGAGTTCGCCTCGCGCGAGCTGCCGGAGCTGGACGTGTCGCTGCGCGGCGCGGTCTCGATCGCGCGCCGCCTGCAGGACCCGCTGGCGGAACTGGTCAAGATCGATCCCAAGTCGATTGGCGTGGGCCAGTACCAGCACGACGTGTCGCAGACCCAGCTCGCGCGCTCGCTGGATGCGGTGGTGGAGGATTGCGTGAACGCGGTGGGGGTGGACGTGAACACGGCGTCGGCACCGCTGCTGGCGCGCGTGTCGGGCCTGTCCACCAGCGTGGCGCAGAGCATCGTCAACTACCGCGACATGCAGGGCGCCTTCCCCTCGCGCGCGGCGCTGAAGAAGGTGCCGCGCCTGGGCGACAAGACCTTCGAGCAGGCGGCGGGCTTCCTGCGCGTGATGAACGGCGAGAACCCGCTTGACGCCTCCGCCGTCCACCCGGAGTCCTATCCGCTGGTCGAGAAGATCCTGGCCGACATCAAGCGCGACATGAAGGCGGTGATCGGCGACGGCGCGCTGATCAAGTCGCTCAACCCGGCAAAGTACGCGGACGAGAAGTTCGGCGTGCCGACGGTGACGGACATCCTGAAGGAGCTGGAGAAGCCTGGCCGCGATCCGCGTCCGGAGTTCACCACCGCCACCTTCAAGGAGGGCGTGGAGGAGATCGGCGACCTGAAGGCGGACATGATCCTGGAAGGCGTGGTGACCAACGTGGCGGCCTTCGGCGCCTTCGTGGACATCGGCGTGCACCAGGACGGGCTGGTGCACATCTCGGCGCTGTCGAATACCTTCGTGAAGGATCCGCACACGGTGGTCAAGGCCGGCCAGGTGGTGAAGGTAAAGGTGCTGGAAGTGGACGTGAAGCGCAAGCGCATCGCGCTGACCATGCGCCTGAGCGACAGCGCGCCCCAGCCGGGATCGCGCCCGGAGCAGCGCGCGGACCGCGACGACCGCAAGCGCATGTCGCAGCAGCAGAACCGGCAGGAGCGCGCCGCCCCGGCAGCCGCCGGCGGGGCGATGGCGGCGGCGTTTGCGAAGCTGCGCAAGTAATACCTGTCGTTCCCGCGAAAGCGGGAACCTATTCTGAGCAGGAGCTACAGGCTGTCCGACGCCCAGCCAGGCCGTAGGGGTTCCTGCGGGGCCGCCGAGGCTTTCGCGCACCAGCGACTTCGGCAGTGACGTATGGGTTCCCGCTTTCGCGGGAACGACGGGGAAAGGGGCAAAGGTTCCCCTTCTGGGACGTTCAGCCGAAGACGTCGAACATCTCCGGCGCCCGCTCGATCAGCACACCGAAGAAGTACAGCGCCAGGCAGGCCAGGCCAACGCGGGTCATCTTCGCCTGCGACAGCGCCGGCTTGCCGGTTTTCTGCAGGTGCACGCCGTCGCGCAGCAGCACGATGGCGTAGATCGCCGCCGCCAGGCCGCTCACGAGGTCGCCGGGTACCCCGCGCACGATGCCCGTCGCCAGGTTGAACGCGCCGAGGAATCCGAGCACGGCGGCAAACAGGAAATTGGCGGACGACGATGGACGTGACATGGGACGGCTCCGGTGGGGTTGGAAAGCGCTGATCATAGCCGATGCCCGGCCGCGCCGGGCCCCCCAACCTGCCACAGGGGTCGATTTCTTATAGAATGACGCCATCATCCCATTTCTTACCAAAGGCAGAACCAAATGAGCGACGTTCAAACCTGGATCAAAGACACCGTGACCAACACCCCGGTCGTGCTGTTCATGAAGGGCACCGCCCAGTTCCCGCAGTGCGGCTTCTCGGGCCGTGCGATCCAAATCCTGAAAGCTTGCGGCGTCGACAACATCGCAACCGTGAACGTGCTGGAAGATCCGGAAGTCCGCCAGGGCATCAAGGACTACTCGAACTGGCCGACCATTCCCCAGCTGTACGTGAACGGCGAGTTCATCGGCGGCTCGGACATCATGAACGAAATGTACGAATCCGGCGAACTGCAGGCATTGTTCAAGAACAATGGCTGACAGCTCGCCGCCCCGTAGCGCGCCCCGCCGGATCATCGTCGCCATCACCGGCGCGACCGGCGCGGTCTACGGCGTGCGGCTGTTGCAGCAACTTTCCGCCACACCCGGCGTCGAAACCCACCTCGTGGTGTCCGACGCCGCCTCCCTCACCCTGCACCAGGAACTGGACATGCAGCGGCGCGACGTCGAGGCCCTGGCCCACGTCGTACACAGGAATCGTGAAATCGGCGCGACGATCGCCAGCGGTTCGTTCCAGACCGACGGCATGGTGATCGCGCCCTGCTCGATGAAAACCCTGGCCTCGGTGGCCCACGGCCTTTCCGACAACCTGGTCGCGCGCGCGGCCGATGTCGTGCTCAAGGAGCGCCGCAGGCTCGTGCTGATGGTGCGCGAGACACCCTTCAACCTGGCGCACCTGCGCAACATGACGGCCGTGACGGAAATGGGCGGCGTCATCTTCCCGCCCCTGCCCAGCTTCTACCATCGCCCGGCGACGATCGAAGACATGGTCGGACACACAGTCGAGCGGGCGATCGACCTGCTGGGGATCGAGAACGTGCAGGCCGCGCGCTGGGCCGGCATGAAGGCCGCGCCCGACGCCTGACCCCGGCAGAACCGGATCAGGGCAGGATGGCGCCCTTCTTGTCCTCGTATGGGTTCTCCACCGCCTGCTTCAGGTCCCTCGCCTCTTCAAGCATCCTTCGTCGAGCGTTGCGTTGTCGCATCAGTTCGGCATGCCGCGCGGCCGTCATCGGCGGTGCGGTCATCAGATCCTTGAGCTCGGCGGTATTTGCATAATTGTTTCGCATGCGGCAGCTGCTCCTCGACGTGATCGCGGCACCCGGGGCAAGACCTCGGGTTACCGCTACCGATTATGAGCTACTCCGGGGGTTTTGTGCGAGCAAGCTGGAAATAAACGCGGCGGGAGCGCACACTGGCGCCAGGGTTTATGCCTGTGGGGGATTCTGGCTCTGATGGTTCATCCGAACCAGCATGCGGATGAATTCACGCGCCAGCTGGCGGTGATGCTCGTCAAGACGCTGCAGGTCGGCGATCAGCTTCACGTCGGCCGACTCGAAGCGCGCTCCGCCATTGGTGCTACCCTCGCCGTTGACGGGCGCGTCTTCCGGCCCGCCGAAGCGCAGCCAGTCCGCAGGCACGCCGAGCCACGAGGCGATCATGCGCAGCTTTTCCTGCGTCGGAATCGCTTCGCCCACCAGCCACTTGCGCGCCGCGTGGACCGTGATCGGACGGCCTTCGAAGCGAATGTTAAATTCCCGGGCCAAGCGGGTAGGACTATCTGGAGAGTAATGGGCGTTCTTCAGCGCCAGCTGCAAACGCTCGCTGAAGCTTTCCCGTTCGTTCGTAGAATTCATGGATTGCACTATTTCACGCCGGGACCCGAATGTCAGTTGCCTCATTGACGAGACCAATTGTGACAACGGACAACGGCAATATTTACAAAAGTGTGATGATGTAACAGATTTCGAAGAAACCCGGCCCGACGCCGTGGACGGAGAAGCAAGAAACACCCGTGGAAGTATCCTACCGGAAAAGGAGGCCGATTGCCGCACGAAAGCGCGATGAAACGGAAAATAATTGCTTCTATCCAGGGTGTGAGACTGTTTCAACCCACCCGGAGCGGCCCTGCGGCGCCGCTCGCACTATCTCACGCGGAACCGCACCACGTCGTCGGCACCGGTCACAGGAACCACGATACCATCATTCCACAACTTATGCATATGTGCGAGCGCTTCGCCCAGCGCAAAGCTGAGCTGGTGGGCGTCCAGTTGGCGCCGGAACATCAGGGGGACAATGTCAACTGCCGAGCGCGGCTCGACGCAGGCCGCCACCACTTCGGCCAGCCTGGCGTCATGGTGGGCGCGCAATTGCGCGATGCGCGTGTGCAAGCCACGGAAGGGCTTGCCATGCGAGGGCAGAACCAGGGTATCGGCCGGCAGGTCCGCGAACTTGTCCAGCGAGTCGAGGTAGAGCTGCAGGGGATTGCCTTCCGGCTCGACGGCGAACACGGACACGTTCGTGGAGATGCGTGGCAGCACCATGTCACCGGAGATCAACACGCCCAGCTCCTCTGAATAGAGGGAGGCATGCTCGGGCGAGTGGCCAAAGCCGGTGATCACGCGCCAGCCCGCGCGCCCGATGCGGACCTCCTGGCCGTCGCGCAGCCGGGTGTACGAGGCGGGCACCGCCGGCACGAGCGACGGATAGTAGTTGCGCCGGCTTTCCATCTGCTCGAGCATGGCCGCGTCGGCCAGGCCGTGGCGGCGGAAGTGCGGGATCGCGGACGGGCCGTCCACGCCCGGCAGGGCGGCAGCCATCATCCGCGCGAAGCCGAACTCGCCGGTGGTGATCCAGAACGGCGCCTGGAAGCGCTCGCACAGCCAGCCCGACAGTCCCACGTGATCCGGGTGGCAATGGGTGGCGAACACCCGCAGCAGGGGCGCGCCCTTGAGCCCGTCGGCCAGCACCTGCTCCCAGGAGGCGCGGGTGGCATCGGTGGCGGCGCCGCAGTCAACCACGCTGTAGCCGCCGCGCCCCCCGTGCTCGTCCTCCAGCAGCCACAGGTTGATGTGATCGAGCGCAAACGGCAGCGGCATGCGCGCCCAGGACAGCCCCGGCGCCAGCTCGTGCAGCGTGCCGGACACGGGAATGGTGTCGCCAAAGGGGTAGGCCAACTGGGATTCGAGGGCGTTCATGGGCAGATTCTTTCTTGTCGGGACAGGCAGGCGCGCTACAATGCGATTGACGTTGACGTAAACGGAACGTAGGCGTCTGCCGGCAATCCGCGATTTTAAGCGATTCCGTGTTTTGCTTCCTTCTATCAGTACAGACTCATGGCCACCTACACCATCGCCGAACTGGCGCGCGAATTCGACATCACCGCCCGCGCCATCCGCTTCTATGAAGACCAGGGCCTGCTCAACCCTTCCCGCGAAGGCGTGGGCGGACGCAACCGGGTGTACACGCCGCGCGACCGTACCCGTCTCAAGCTCACCCTGCGCGGCAAGCGCCTCGGCCTGACGCTGTCGGAAATCAAGAGCATCATCGACATGTACGAGTCGCCCAAGGACACGGAGGCGCAGATCCAGCGCTTCCTGGGCGTGCTGGCCCACCAGCGCGAAACCCTGGAGCAGCAGCGGGCCGACATCGAGATGGCGCTGGAGGAGATCTCCGCCCACGAGGAAGAGTGCCGCCGGCTGCTGGCCGGGAACGTGCACGCCTGACCCGGCGCCACAGCTGCTGCTTGACGTTTACGTTAACGTCAGGTGCGGTTATCATGTCCACTGCGAATTCCCACCAACCCATCCGCTCATCGTGAGGACGACATGCTGCATCTCCCAGGCTTGACCTTTGATCATGGCGAAGACATCGCCGCGCTGCGCGAAGCAGTGCAACAGTTCGCCGAGGCCGAAATCGCGCCGCGCGCCGCCGAGATCGACCGCACCGACCAGTTCCCGATGGACCTGTGGAAGAAGATGGGCGAACTGGGCCTGCTCGGCATCACCGTCGGCGAGGAGTACGGCGGCGCCAACATGGGCTATCTCGCCCACATCGTCGCGATGGAAGAGATCTCGCGCGCCTCGGCCTCGGTGGGCCTGTCCTACGGCGCGCACTCGAACCTGTGCGTCAACCAGATCAAGCGCAACGGCAACGAAGAGCAGAAGCGCAAGTACCTGCCGAAGCTGATCTCGGGCGAGCACGTGGGCGCCCTGGCGATGTCCGAGCCGAACGCCGGCTCCGACGTGGTGAGCATGAAGCTGCGCGCCGACCTGAAGGGTGATCGTTACGTGCTCAACGGCTCGAAGATGTGGATCACCAACGGTCCGGACGCCGACACCCTGGTGGTGTACGCCAAGACCGACCTCGAGGCCGGCCCGCGCGGCATGACCGCCTTCCTGATCGAGAAGGGCTTCAAGGGCTTCTCGATCGCGCAGAAACTGGACAAGCTGGGCATGCGCGGCTCGCATACCGGCGAGCTGGTGTTCCAGGACTGCGAAGTGCCGGTCGAGAACGTGCTGGGCGGCGTGGGCAAGGGCGTGAACGTGCTGATGTCGGGCCTGGACTTCGAGCGCACCGTGCTCTCCGGCGGTCCGCTGGGCATCATGTCGGCTTGCATGGACTCGGTGGTGCCTTACGTCCACGAGCGCAAGCAGTTCGGCCAGGCGATCGGCGAATTCCAGCTGATGCAGGGCAAGCTGGCCGACATGTACTCGACCATGATGGCGTGCCGCGCCTATGTCTACGCGGTGGGCCAGGCCTGCGACCGCGCGACGACGCCGGAAGCGGTGCGCGCGCTGCGCAAGGACGCGGCCGGCGCCATCCTGTACAGCGCCGAGAAGGCGACCTGGATGGCCGGCGAGGCGATCCAGACGCTGGGCGGCAACGGCTACATCAACGAATATCCGGTCGGCCGCCTGTGGCGCGACGCCAAGCTGTACGAGATCGGCGCCGGCACCAGCGAAATCCGCCGCATGCTGATCGGCCGCGAGCTGTTCGGCGAGACGATGTAAGCAATCGTTGCCGTCAGTAGCTGGAACGACGCCCGTCATTACCTCCACTGGAGGTAATGACTTCCCGCGAAAGCTTCGGCGGCCCCGCGCGGGATCCATGCTGAGCCGGCCCTCTTGCGACGTATGGGTCCCCGCTTTCGCGGGAACGACAGGGTGGTGCTGCGTACGTTGGAAGTCGTTTTCGCCAATGGCGGAAACGACAAACGGTGGGTTTTTGCACCGCACAATCGTTTGCAATAGAATGTCCGCTCAACCGGAACCAGGTGCGAGACCACAGGATGAAACAAGTTGCGTTCCCCAAGCTGCTGTCTTCCCAGATAGCGTTTGACATCGCGCGCAGCATCCTCGATGGCTTCGACAAGCACTACCGCCTGTTCCGCCAGGCCAGCAAGCAGGCCAAGCGCCACTTCGAGACCGCCGACTGGAGCACCGCCCAGCAGGCCGCGCGCCAACGCATCGACTTCTACGACCGCCGCGTGCAGGAATGCGTGCAGGTCCTCGAGGACGAGTACGCGCCGGAAGAACTGACCGACCGCGTCTGGCGCGAAACCAAGCTGCACTACATCGGCCTGCTGGCCGACCACAGGCAGCCCGAACTGGCCGAGACCTTCTTCAATTCGGTCAGCTGCAAGATCCTGCACCGCACCTATTACCACAACGACTACATCTTCGTCCGCCCGGTCGTCTCCACAGAATACCTGACCACCGGGGAGCTGGCGCCCACCTACCGGGTCTACTACCCGGCCGCCGACGGCCTGCGCTTCGCGCTCAAGCGCATCGTCACCAACTTCCAGCTCGAGACGCCGTTCGCCAACCTCGACCGCGATATCGCCGCCGTCGAGGCGCGCATGAAGGATGTCTTCGGCCTGGAGCGGCCGGAATCGAACCAGCAGCTGCACGTCCTGTCGAGCCTGTTCTTCCGCAACAAGGGCGCCTACATCGTGGGCCGCGCGATCAACGGGGCGCGCGAATTCCCGTTCGTGATCCCTATCCTGCACAACCGCCGCGGCCAGCTCGTGCTCGACGCCGTGCTCACCGACCAGGAACAGGTCGCGATCCTGTTCTCGTTCACGCGCGCCTACTTCATGGTGGACATGGAAGTGCCGTCGGCGTTCGTGCAATTCCTGCGCAGCCTGATGCCGCGCAAGCCCAGGAGCGAGATCTACACCATCCTCGGCCTGCAAAAACAGGGCAAGACCCTGTTCTACCGCGACTTCCTGCAGCACCTGCGGCACAGCTCGGACTGCTTCCAGAGCGCCCCCGGCATCCGCGGGCTGGTCATGCTCGTGTTCGAGCTGCCGTCCTTCCCCTACGTGTTCAAGGTCATCAAGGACTTCTACCCGCCGCCCAAGGAGACCACGCGCGCCCAGGTCAAGGAGAAGTACCTGCTGGTCAAGCACCACGACCGCGTCGGGCGCATGGCCGACACGCTCGAATACTCCGATGTCGCGTTCCCGATCGAGCGCTTCTCCGAGGAGCTGCTCGCCGAACTGCGCCAGCACGTCCCCTCGCTGCTGGAGATCGAGGGCGGCCGCCTGATCATCAGGCACCTGTACATCGAGCGGCGCATGGTGCCGCTGAATATCTTCCTTGCCGAGGCCGAACGCAAGGGCGACGAGGCGCGGCTCGAGCACGGTATCATCGAGTACGGCAATGCCATCAAGGATCTGGTCGCCGCCAACATTTTTCCCGGCGACATGCTATACAAGAACTTCGGCGTGACCCGCCACGGCCGCGTCGTCTTCTACGACTACGACGAGATCGAGTACCTCACCGACTGCAACTTCCGCGACATTCCCGAGGCGCGCAACGAGGAGGACGAGATGTCCGCCGAGCCGTGGTACCCGATCGGCAAGCACGACGTGTTCCCCGAGCAGTTGGGCCGCTTTTTGCTGGGCAACCCGAAGATCAGAAAAGTTTTCATGAAGTACCATGCGGATCTATTGACCCGCGAATATTGGCAGTCCCACAAGGACCGCATCCTGGAAGGCGTCCTGGAGGATGTCTTCCCGTACCCGCAGCACATCCGTTTCTGCAACCAGTCCACCTCCCCACCGGCGCATACCCCGCCACCCTTTTTGGAGAACCTACACAATGAATGATCCAGTCGTTATCGTCGGCGCCGCACGTACCCCGATGGGCGCCTTCCAGGGCGATTTCTCTTCGAAGACGGCGAGCGACCTCGGCGCTGTGGCGATCAAGGCCGCGGTCGAGCGCGCCGGTGTCGATCCGCAGTCGGTCGAGCACGTCTACTTCGGCAACTGCCTGATGGCGGGCCAGGGCCAGGCCCCGGCGCGCCAGGCGCTGATCAAGGCCGGCCTGCCGCTGTCCACCGGCGCCGTCACCCTGTCCAAGATGTGCGGCTCGGCCATGCAGGCCGCGATCTTCGGCTACGACACCCTGCTGGCCGGCAGCGCCGACATCGTCGTCGCGGGCGGCATGGAGTCGATGACCAACGCGCCCTACCTGATCCCGAAGGCACGCGGCGGCTACCGCATCGGCCACGCGCCGATGTTCGACCACATGATGCTCGACGGCCTCGAAGACGCCTACTCGCGCAACGAGAAGACCGGCGAAGGCCGCTCGATGGGCACCTTTGCCGAAGAGTGTGTGGCCACTTACCAGTTCACCCGCGAGCAGCAGGATGCGTTCGCGATCGAGTCGGTCAAGCGTGCGCAGGCCGCCAACAACGAAGGCTGGTTCAACTGGGAAGTGGCGCCGGTCACCGTGGCCAACCGCCTGGGCGAAACCATCATCGAGAAGGACGAGGGCCCGATGAAGGCCAAGACCGACAAGATCCCGTCGCTGCGTCCGGCCTTCAAGAAGGACGGCACCGTGACGGCCGCCTCGTCCTCGTCGATCAACGACGGCGCCGCCGCCCTGGTGATGATGCGCGAATCGAAGGCCAAGGAACTGGGCCTGACCCCGATCGCCCGCATCGTCGGCCACGCCACCCACGCCCAGGAACCGAACCTGTTCACCACCGCGCCGATCGGTTCGATGCGGAAGCTGTTCAAGAAGACCGGCTGGACCGCTGGCGACGTGGACCTGTTCGAGATCAACGAAGCCTTCGCCGCGGTGCCGATGGCCGCCATGCGCGACCTGGACATCCCGCACAGCAAGGTCAACATCCACGGCGGCGCCTGCGCACTGGGCCACCCGATCGGCGCCTCGGGCGCGCGCATCATCGTGACCCTGCTGGGCGCACTCAAGAAGACCGGCGGCAAGCGCGGCGTCGCCTCGCTGTGCATCGGCGGCGGCGAAGCGACCGCCATGGCCATCGAGATGATCTGATGCCCACAGCCCTCATCCTCGGCGCATCGCGCGGTATCGGACGCGAACTGGTGCGACAGTACCGCGCCGACGGGTGGCGGGTGATCGCGACCGCGCGCCAGGCGTCCGGTTGCGAAGAACTCGTCCGGCTGGGCGCGCAAGCGCACCAGCTGGACGTCACCAGCGCCGAGTCAATCGCCGGGCTCGGATGGAAGCTGGACGACGAGAAGATCGATACCGCCTGGCTGGTGGCCGGCGTGTACGGCCCGCGCCACGACGGCTTTCCCACGCAGGAGGATTTCGACGCCGTGATGCACACCAATGTGCTCGCCGCGATGCGCCTGCTGCCCATCGTCGCGCCCCTGGTGGCGTCCGCGCGCGGCAGGCTGGGCGTGCTGTCCTCGCGCATGGGCTCGATCGGCGGGCGCACCAGCGCCAACGGCTCGCTGTACCGCGCCAGCAAGGCGGCACTCAATTCGGTGCTGCGCGACACGGCGCTGGTCCATGGCCCGCAAGGTGCCACCTGCATCGCCTTCCATCCCGGCTGGGTGCAGACCGACATGGGCGGCGCGGCCGCCAGCATCACGGTCGAGCACAGCGTGCGCGAGCTGCGCGCCACGCTGGCCGCCGCGACACCCGCTGCCAACGGCAGCTTCCTGAACCACGACGGCTCCCCGATTGCCTGGTGAGCCCATAACCACAGAGACACCATGATCCTGACCGAAGAACACCAGATGATCCGCGACGCGCTGCGCAGCTATGCGCAGGAGCGCCTCGCCCCGAACGCCGCGCGCTGGGACCGCGAGCACTACTTCCCCAAGGACGAGCTCAAGGAGCTGGCCCAGCTGGGCGCCTTCGGCGTGGCCGTGCCGGAGCAGTACGGCGGCGCGGGGCTGGACTACGTCTCGCTGGCGCTGGTGCTGGAAGAGATCGCGGCCGGCGACGGCGGCACCTCGACCATCATCTCGGTCAACAACTGCCCCGTGTGCAGCATCGCCATGATGTACGCGAGCGAGGCCCAGAAACAGCAGTGGCTGCGCCCGCTGGCCCAGGGCGAGCTGCTCGGCGCCTTCGCGCTGACCGAACCGCACACCGGCAGCGATGCCGCCGCGCTGCGCACCACGGCCGTGCGCGACGGCGACGAATACGTCATCAACGGCACCAAGCAGTTCATCACCAGCGGCAAATACGGCGACGTCGCGATCGTCATGGCGGTGACCGACAAGGCCGCCGGCAAGAAGGGCATCAGCGCTTTCTGGGTGCCGACCGATACCCCGGGCTACATCGTGGCGGGGCTGGAGCAGAAGATGGGCCAGCACTCGTCGGATACGGCGCAGATCGTGTTCGACAACTGCCGCATCCCCGCGGCCAACCTGATCGGCGAAGAGGGCATGGGCTACAAGATCGCCCTGTCCGGCCTGGAGGGCGGCCGCATCGGCATCGCCTCGCAGTCGGTCGGCATGGCGCGCGCGGCCTACGAGGCGGCGCTGGCCTACGCGAAGGAGCGCGAGAGCTTCGGCAAGCCGATCTTCGAGCACCAGTCGGTGCAGTTCCGCCTGGCGGAGATGGCCATGCAGATCGAGGCCGCGCGCCAGCTGATCCTGCATGCGGCGTCGATGAAGGACGCGGGCCTGCCCTGCCTGAAGGAAGCGGCGATGGCCAAGCTGTTCGCCTCCGAGATGGCCGAGCGCGTCGTGTCGAGCGCGATGCAGGTGTTCGGCGGCTACGGCTACGTGGCCGACTTCCCGGTCGAGCGCATCTACCGCGACGTGCGCGTGTGCCAGATCTACGAAGGCACGAGCGACATCCAGAAGATCCTGATCGCGCGCGCGCTGTGATCGGCCCGGTGGAGATCCGCAGCGTGGGGCGGGACGAGTTGCCCGCGCTGTTCCTCTACCTCGACGAGCATTTGCAGGACAATGGCCGCGATGGTGCGCCGCTGTTCCAGCCGATGCCGCGCGGCGCGCGCTTCACGCCGCAACTGGCGGCCAGCTTCGCTGCGGGCATGGAGGCGGCGCTTGGCTGTCCCGGGTGGCGGCGCGTCTGGACCGCTCGCGGGGCCGACGGCGCCATCCTGGGTCACGTGGACCTGCGGGCAAGGCCTGAACCGGCTGCAGGGCACCGCGCCTTGCTCGGGATGGGGGTGCAAGGTCGGTTCCGCCGCCAGGGCCTGGGACGGGTGCTGCTCGATGCGGCCCTGTCTTGGGCGCGGGCGCATGCAGCGCTGGAATGGATAGACCTCGAGGTGCTTTCCGGGAACCACCCTGCGCGCCGGCTGTACGAGATCGCCGGATTTACGGTCACTGGCGAGACGATCGACATGTTCCGGGTTGACGGAGAATCGCTGGACTACGTATTCATGACCCACCGGCTGCATCCGGCGCCGCCCCGCCCCGGGCGAGCAGGCTGACCGCCAGTACGGGTAACACGGTGGGCTCGAGAGCCCACCCTACGATCCGCACTCGTCAGGACGAAACGCTGTGGTAGATCTCTTCTTCCTGAGAGAAGTGCAGTCGCAGGATGGCGTCGAGCGCGTAGAGGGTCCGGCGCAGCTCCGCCAAGGGAATCGGGTCGTCCGGCGCGGTGGCGGCGAGCCGCTCGACGACGCGGCTGAGACGAAAGATCTCCCGGTGCGTGCTGCTCATGGCCGCCAGCGGATCCTCGCCCCCGATCAGGCGCGCCACGCGCGGATACAGGCGGGCATCGTCCTCCGATTCGTGCGGCAGCACCTCGCTCTTGAGGGCCGCGTTCAATTCGCCCAGCTCTTTTCTCAGTCGCGGCGGCGGCATCACGTCCGCCCGGTCCGCCAGCGATGCCAGTTGGCCGACGAGCGGTAGCAGGCGGGCGTGCTCCCGCTTGAGCCTGCCGACTTCCCCGGGCGGCAGTTCCCCACGCCCGGCGCGCTCCAGGCGCAGCACGCGCAAGGCGTTCAAGATGACGGCGACGTCGATCAGTTCCTGCAGGACGGCACCGGCAAGCGGTGGCAGATAGCCGAACGCGGCGACGATCATCGCGACGAAGGACAGCGACATTCCCCCGATGACGCTTTGCAGCGCGATGACCCGGGTGCGCTGGGCGATGCGCACGGCCGATGCCAGTCGGTCCAGACGGTCCACCAGCAAGACGACCTGCGCCGATTCCGCAGCGGCGGCGGCGCCGCGCGCGCCCATTGCCACACCGATGTCGGCGCTTGCCAGGGCCGGAGCGTCGTTGATGCCGTCGCCGACCATCATCGTTATCCCCTCGGTGCGCGCTTGCGAAATCGCGGCCAGCTTCGACGCCGGTGTCTGCTCCGGCATCACGGTGTCGATGCCAAGGGAAGCGGCGATGGTGCGCGCCACGTCGCCGCGGTCGCCGGTCAGCATGGCGACGCGCCGGACGCCGGCCGCCCGCAGCATGCGCAAGGCGCGCGGCGTGTCCAGGCGGATCTCGTCGGCCATGCGCATGACCGCGCACAAGCGCCCGTCCACGAGCACGCAAACGCCCGCGGCGCCGTCGTATCCCATGCTGTCGAGCATGCATTTCGACCAGGCCGGCCGCTCCGCGGACCCGAGCACGTAGTCGCAGGCGCCCACGCGCACCTGCATGCCGTCGATCCGGCCGGACAGGCCCGCGCCCGCCTGTTCGCTCACCTGTTCCGCCCTGGACAGCACCAGCCCCCGCTCCAGTGCCGCGCCGACCACGGCTTGGGCGATCGCGTGGCCGGACATCTGCTCCAGCGATGCCGCCAGCCGCAGCGCGACATCCGGCTGGACCGATGGATCGGTCGCGATGCCCGCGAGCCGGGCCTTGCCGCCGGTCAGCGTCCCGGTCTTGTCCAGGAAAACCGTCCTGACCTGCGCCATCTTTTCCAGCGCGCCGCCATGCTTGACCAGCACGCCTTGCCGAGCGCAGCGCGACATGGCGCTGACGATCGCGACCGGCACGGCGAGGATCAGCGGGCATGGCGTGGCGACCACCACCACGGCCAACGCCCGTACCGGATCTCCCGTGGCGAGCCAGGCGGCGCCGGCGATGCCGAGAGCGAGCGGGATGAACAGGATGGCGAACCGGTCCGCCATCCGCGTGGCGGGGGCGCGCGAGTCCTGGGCGGAGCGCACCAGGCGGACGATGTTGCTGAAGGTGCTGTCCTGCTCGGTGCCCGTGGCGAGCATGTCGAAGGCGTCGCCGGCGTTGACGATGCCGCTGCGCAGGGCGGCGCCAGATCGATGGGAGACCGGCAAGGCCTCCCCCGTCAGGCTCGACTCGTCCACCGTCGCGGCCGAGAGCGCGGTGCCGTCCACCGGCACGGTTTCGCCGGGACGAACCAGCAGGCGGTCGCGCGGCCGGACGTCGGCCAGCGGCACCTGGACGAGCGCGCCGTCCTCGTACCGGTTCGCGGTCCTCGGCGCCCTGCCCAGCAGGGCCGACATTTCGCTCCCGGCCCGCCTTTCCGCGTAAGCTTCGAGCGCGCGCCCGCTGGCGAACATCAGGGCGATCACGGCCGCCGTCAGGTTCTCGCCCAGCGCCAGGGCGCCCCCGATCGACACCAGGGCGATCAGGTCGATCCCGACCTTCTTGCGCCACAAGGTCCGGAGGGTTTCGGCCAGGACGGCCAGCAGTACGACGCCCGCGCCGACGGTCCAGGCGCGGTTCGCGGCATGCTCCAGGTCGAGCAGATACAGCGCCGCCCCTCCTCCCAGGGCGAGCAGGCTGACCGCCAATTGCAGCAGATCGATCCGGACTTTCTGGAGCATGATGACCTCGGGCACATGCGTTCCAAGGGGGGCGCCGGTGGCGCCCGGCAGGCGATCAGTCTACCACCCGGGCAGCAAGGATCAGCGGTCGTCGGCCACCCGCGACGAATGCGACGACACCAGCACCCATTCGCCATCGCGCTGCGTCCAGACCCGGGTGAAGCGGAACCGCCCGTTCCATGGCTTGCCGTTCGAGACGCCCGACTGCACGCTGGTGCCATTGACCACGGCCAGCTTGCCGTATTCGCGGATCACCACGTTCCGGTTCTCGATCTGGCCGTTCACCCTGCTGCGGGTGGCCAGGTCGGCCAGGTAGTCGGCCTTGTACTGCACCCGTCCGTCGGAATGCACCAGCACGAAGCCGGGGTCGATCAGCTTGTCCAGCGCCGCCACGTCCGAGCGCTGGCGCAGCTCGTTCCACGACGCGTCGCGCGCGGCCAGCCGCGCGTCCGCGCCCTGGGCCAGCGGCGTGGCCAGGCAGGCCAGCGCCAGCGTCAAACGACTCAGGTGCCTCATCGGTTTTCCTTGCATGTCAGGAGACTCCCGGCTCGAGCAGGGTCACGGTCTGCGCGGCCGTGTCGAGCCTGGCGCGGATGCCCATCGGGATGGTGAACTGGTTACGGATATGGCCGATCGAATAGCCGCTCACCGCCGGCACGATCGACGGCTTGAGATGCAGGTCGAGCGTCTCGTCCAGCGTCAGCGACTGGTCCCCCTCCTCCGGGCCGCACTTGTCGCAAACGCCCACCAGCAGCGCCGCCGTCTTCGAGAAGTCGGTCGCCAGGTCGAGCTGGGTCATCCAGCGGTCGATCCGGTAGGGGGCCTCGTTGACCTCCTCCAGGAACAGGATGCTGCCCCGGTAGTCGCCCGCGTAGGGCGTGCCGGACAGTGCCGCCACCATCGACAGGTTGCCGCCCATGAGCGGACCGGTCGCCACGCCGCTGGTCAGGGTGCGGATCGCGTAGTGCGATTCCTCCAGCGCGCGGATACTGTTCTCGACCGACATCGGAATCGTGTAGGTCGGCTGCGGATCGGTCAACACGGCCATCATGTGCTCGGTGGAGTACGGCGTCATGGTGGACGACGCCACCGGTCCGTGGAAGGTCACCAGGCGCGCGTGGCGGTGGATCGCCAGGTGCAGCGCGGTGATGTCCGAGTAGCCGAGCAGGACCTTCGGGTTGTTGCGGATCAGCTTGTAGTCCAGGTGCTCCAGCAGCGAGATGCAGCCGGAGCCGCCGCGGATCGCCCAGATCGCCTTGACCTCGGGGTCGGCGAACATGGCGTGCAGGTCGGCCACGCGCTGGTTCACCGAGCCCGCGTAGTTGCCATGCACGGCGCGCAGGTAGGCGCCCTGCTTGCAGCGGAAACCCAGCGACTCGATGTTCTTCAGCGCCTTGTCGATGGCGCGTTCGGTGGTGTAGCCGCCCGGCGCGATGAGGCCGACGACGTCGCCCTGCGACAGGCGCGGCGGCTTGATCAGTTTGCTCATGGAACGGGACGGGGAACGACGGCGTGGATGCGGGTGGCCCGCCGCTTCGGCCGAGGCCGGCAGCGCCACGGCCGCGGCCAGCAGCGAACCGAAGGCGCGCCTGCTGATTGTCTTGGTGCTCGACATGTGGTTCTCAAGCTGACTGGAAGCATCGCCGGCCACGGCGGATGCCGTGCCGAGGCGCATCGGCGGCGCCGGCGACGCGTCTACAAATAAAAAAACGGCCCGGGCGTCGGGGGAGGCGAGGGGGGCCTCCCGCGACGACGGGCCGTCAACTAAGCGACGATCAGAAGAACTTGTAGTTCGCCATCAGGGTGAACGCACGGCCACGCGGATCGGCCACACGCGGCTCCCACGAGCTGCCGGCACCCGAGTTGCTGTCGTAGGTGATCGCGAACGGAGGATCTTCGTCGAAGATGTTCTTGACGCCGGCGGTCAGGGTCAGGTTCTTGAAGCCGGTGTAGTTCACGCTCAGGTTGAAGATCGAGTACGCGTCCACCTTCGGGTCGTAGTTGGTCGGGGTGATCAGACCGTTGGCGACGCCCGGCAGCACCTGGTCTTCGTAACCATGGCGATAGATGTTCTGGAACAGACCGCTCCAGTCACCCTTCTTGTAGGTCACGTAGGCGCTGTGCTTCCACTTCAGGCCCAGGTCGCCGGTGAAGACGAAGCGTCCCACTTCGCTTTCGCCGAACTCGGCGTTCTTGGTGGCACGCGACTTCTTCTCCAGCAGGCGCGAGGCGTCGATGCCCGCGGTCCACACGCCGCCGTCGACCTTGCCATTGAAGCGTGCGCCCAGTTCCAGGCCACGGGTGTGGCGCTCACCGGCGTTGATCCAGCGCTGGTCGATGATGATCAGCTCGCCCGCCGCGTTGCGGATGAACTTGTCCTTGAACAGTTCGTAGTTCGCCACCATCGTCGCCACGTTGAACGAGTAGATGGTGTCTTCCTTGCGGATCTCCCACAGGTCGGCGTTGAACGACATGCGCGCGCTCGGCTCGTACACGAAGCCGATGGTCGCCTGCTTCGCGGTTTCCGGACCCAGGTCAACCTTGCCGCCGGTGATGGTGTTCGGGTTGACCGCCAGGCAGCCTGGCTTGGTGCTGTCAACCTTGCCGGTCGGGCAGGTCGCCGGGTCGGCCAGGTCCTTGCCCGCGTACGGCGACTCGGTGATGCCGTTGTACAGCTGGTTGAACGACGGTGCGCGGAAGCCGGTGTTGTACGAACCGCGGAACATCAGCGATGCGATCGGCTGGTAGCGGAACGAAATCTTCGGGTTGGTGGTGCTGCCGAAGCCCGAGTAGTCGTCGCGGCGCACCGCCAGGTTCACTTCCAGTTCCTTGGTCACCGGCACGATCACCTCGGCGTAGATCGCCTTGATGTCGCGGTGCACGTTGTCCAGCGCGTTCGCATCGTCGAACGGTGCGTTCAGGATCGCCGGACGGGCCGATGCCGCGCGCTTGTCGCCGTTGAACTCGTAGGCTTCACGGCGCAGGTCGGTACCAACGGCGCCCAGCACGGTGCCGCCCGGGATTTCGAACAGCTCACCCGACACTTGCGCGTCGAGCTGGGTCAGCACGGTCTTGCCGCCGTACAGGACGACGCCACGTGCCGAGGTGCTGTTGATCAGGTCGATCGCTTCCTGCGTCTGGGTCTGGCCCGGCAGCAGGAACGGGTTGATCTTGCCCGAGCCGAGTGCTTCAGCCAGCGGGACCGTGTAGTTGTAGCCGCCACCCAGGGTCGACTGCGACTCGCTGAAGGCGCGCGACAGGCCGACGCGGTAGTCGAAGGTGCCCAGGCTGCCCAGGGTCAGCGGGCCTTCGGCACCCACCTGCAGGCGGCCGGCCTTGGTTTCGGTCTCGATCTCGCGGTTGCCGCACTCCATGCAGCGCCAGCGGTAGGCGATCGGCAGGCCGTAGTTGGCCGCCACGCTCGGGAACACCTTGACCAGTGCGTTGTACACGGTGTCATAGGCGGCGCCGGTGCTCGGGTAGAACGAGAAAGGCTTGAAGGTGATCGACGATGGAGAGATCTGGTTCGGCGAGAAGCTCTTCTTCACTTCGTTCTGCGAACCGACCGCCTCGGCGAACAGCTCGTGCTCGCCAGCCTTGAAGGTCGCGCGCGCCAGGAAGTTGGTGTTCTCGACAGGCTGCTGCAGCACTGCGGCGCGGCCGGTATCCCATGCGCAGCCGTAAGCGGCGCTCGGGCTGTCCCACAGCTTCTCGTCATAGGCACCCATGCCATCGATGCTCTCGCAGCCAGGGCCGCCCGGCAGGTCGAGGATGTTGATGCCGTTGAAGGTCTGGGTGCCACCCGGCAGGGCAGGGCCGGTGCCGGTGCGCGACAGCAGGGTCGGAGCCAGGCCGGTCGCGAACAGGGTCGCGTGCGGCGCGCCGCGGGTGTCGACCGACACGCCGCGGTTCGGCTGGAAGGTGTTGACGAAGTCGCGCTGGTCGCCGCGCAGGGCCTTGTTCTGGCTGTGCGAAGCGGTCACCAGGACGTTGTAGCCCTGCTCGTACAGTTCGCCGAAGCCGCCGGTCACCGAGACGCGCGCGATCTCGCCGCCGCCGGCCTCGGGGATGTCGGTGAAGGCCTGGGCTTCGAGGCCCTGGTAGTTCTTCTTGAGGATGAAGTTGATCACGCCGCCGATCGCGTCGGTACCGTAGACGGCGGACGCGCCGTCCTTCAGCACTTCGACGCGGTCAACCGCCGCCATCGGGATCGAATACAGGTCGACCGCCGAGCCCTTCATGCCGTGGGTCGCCACGCGGCGGCCGTTCAGCAGGACGAGGGTGGAATCGGCGCCCTGGCCGCGCAGGTTGGCCGAGGATGCGCCGTTGTTGCCGCGCTGGGCGCCGGAGGTCACGTCGGCGTTCGCCGCCAGGTTGTCCGAACCGTTGCCATTGATATTCAGGGTCGCGATCAGCTGCTCGGCGGTAACGATGCCCTGCTGCTCGATCTCACGGCGGGTGATGATTTCGACGGGCAGCGCGCCTTCCTTGGCGATACGCTTGATGCTACTACCCGTGATTTCCACCCGCTGTACCGGTCCCTGGGTTTGCACTTCCTGTGCCACTGCCGGGCTTACCACACCGATCAGGGCAATCAACTGTGCCAGCTTCTTTAACTTCACGCGTCTCTCCTAAAGTTGGGGCCAATCGTCGAACCCGAAAGGTCCGCCATTGATTTTCATCGCAGTGTCATGGCACTACGTTATTGGTGAATTCGAGGGTACGCGCAGGCTTTCGCGCCATCCAATGAAATATCCGTAAGGAAGTATAACTTCCAGGAATGAAAGCCAGAGGGAAAACTAACGGAAACTATCTACCCGCGGCGGATAGCTGTTTCCTTTCCGCAACATCGATGTCGAGGTAGCGCCAGGTCGTGAATTCGACGGGGTGGCGCTTGTAGTTTTCCAGCCAGGGATGGCGCAGGTCGCCGGAGAGAACGTGGGTCAGGGGAACCCAGGGGTTGTAGGCGTGGATCAGCTGGTTCATCTCGAAGTACAGCTTCTGGCGCTCCGGGCCGTCGGCCAGCGACCGCGCCTGCTCGTAGCGGACGTTATAGGCCGGCAGGTCGAAGCGGGAGTAGTTCGCGCGCCCGGCGTTGGGGCCGTACAACAACTGGTAGAAGTTATCCCCGTCGGGGAAGTCGGCGATCCAGTTGCTCTCGAACATCTGCACCTTGCCCAGGCGCGAGGCCTTGATGATCTCGGTCTTCTTGTCCGACTTGAACACCACGCGCAGGCCGATGGCGCTGAGGCTCTTGCGCCACATTTCGTCGCGCAGCCGTCCCGTCACCGTCGCCTCGCTGTGCATGGTCAGGGTCAGGTTCTTGCCGTCGGGCGTGCGGCGGAAACCGTCGGGGTCGCGCCCGGTGTAGCCGTAACGGTCGAGCAAGGCGTTGGCCAGGGCGGGGTCGTGGGGGACCGGGCTGCGGTAGTCGGGATCGTAGCCGAGCACGTTCGGCGGCAGCGGCGAGTGCGCCTTGATGGCGAAGCCCTTCTTGAGCAGGGCGATGTCCTCGGCGTTGTTGTAGGACATCGCGATCGCCCGGCGCAATGCGACCTTGTCCTTGGTGTAGCCGCCCAGCACAGGGTCGCTCATGTTCATCCACATGTAGTAGGTCTGCAGCACCGGGAAGCGGGACAGCACGATGCCGCGCGCGGCCAGTTCGTCCTTGAGCATGCCGTCGCGCACCACCATGTCGGTCATGGACTCGGGGACCTGCTCGAGGTAGTCGTACTCGGCGTTGAGGAAGCCGAGCATGCGGCCCTGGAACTCCTCCGCGATCTTCAACTCCACGCGGTCCACGCGCGGCAGACGCTTGCCTTCCAGCGCGGCGGCGATCGCACGGTCGGCCGGGTCGTCGCCCGGGGTGCCCTGGAACACCGCGGTCGAATCCGGGTTCGCCAGCAGCACGATGCGGTCGCTGCGCTTCCAGTCGCCGACCATGAAGGGCCCGGTGCCGACCGGATGGTTGCCCGCCTGGCCGGGATGGGCCTCGATCACCTCGCGCGCGACGACGCCCGTGGCCGGCATCGCCATATAGAACAGGAAGTTATTGTCGGGTTCGTTCAGGCGGATGCGCAGGGTGTAGCGGTCGAGGGCCTGCAGACCGGCCACCTGGGTGTCGTAGCTGAAGGCTTCCTTGAGCGCGGCGTCCCCGACGATCTTGCCGTCGAAAATGAACGACCAGGGCGACTTCAGCGTGGGGTCGTACAGGCGCTTGAGGCTGTAGATGTAGTCGGCGGCCGTGACTTCGCGCTTCCTGCCCTTGAAGGCGGGGTGGGGCGTGAAGTGGATGCCGGGGCGCAGGCGGAATGTGTAGGTGCGGCCGTCGGCCGAGACCTCGGGCATACCGACGGTGGTATTGCCGCGCAGCTTGACCGGGCGCGCGAGGTAGTCGTAGCGCAACAACGGATCGAAGATGTTCTCCAGCAGCGACAGCGTGGCGATATCCGAGGCCACGGCCGGATCGAGCCCGGTCTCGCTGGTGGACAGGAACAGGCGCAGCACCTTCTCCTGCGCTGCGGCGGGGGCGGCGGCGGGCGCGGCGGCGACCGCGGCCCCCGCGAGCGAGGCGAACAGCAGGGCGGCGGCGGTCGGGCGAAGTTTCATGTTGGCAGGTCCTCGTTATGCGCTGCGTATCATATGCCCCGCCGCAAGGGCAGGCAACCGTTGGCAGTGCAGCATAACTTTTGCGCATAGCTTTGATGCAATCTTTCATTATTGCAGCTTGCCCTGCGCCTACACTCTCCGCCACAATCGAACGTAATTCAGCAGTGGCGGACACAATGGCTCTTAATTACATCTGGACTGGTTTCTTCCTTGTCGGTTTCATCGCCGCCCTCGCCCAGTGGCTCTTCCTCGGCGATACGGAGATTTTCAAGCGCATCATCGACGGTACCTTCGCATCCGCCAAGATGGCGGTGATGGACATCGCCCTGCCGCTGGCGGGCGTGATGACTTTATGGCTGGGCATCATGAACGTGGGGGAAAAGGCGGGCGCGATCAACCTGTTCGCGCGCATCATCGCCCCCTTCTTCTCGCGCATCTTCCCCGGCGTGCCGCGCAACCACCCGGCCAACGGCCACATGGTGATGAACTTCTCGGCCAACATGCTGGGCCTGGACAACGCCGCCACGCCCTTCGGCCTGAAGGCGATGGACAGCCTGCAAAGCCTGAACCCCAGGAAGGACGAGGCCAGCGACGCCCAGATCATGTTCCTGGTGATCCAGACCTCGGGCCTGACCATCATCCCGCTGGCCATCATGGCCCAGCGCGCGATCCTGGGCGCGGCCAATCCGGCCGACATCTTCATCCCGACCATCATCGCGACCTACTGCTCGACCATGACCGGCATCATCGCGGTCAGCCTGCGCCAGCGCATCAACCTGCTCGACCCGGTGGTGTTCGCCTGGATCGGCGGCATGACCGCGGCCATCGCCGCCCTCGTTTTCTACTTCACCAACTTCCTGGACAAGAGCGAGATCGCGCTGGTGTCGCTGGTGGCCGCGAATCTGATCCTGTTCTCGATCATCGCCGCCTTCATGCTTGCCGCGCTGCGCCAGCGGGTCAACGTGTTCGAGGCCTTCATCGAGGGTGCCAAGGGCGGCATCCAGACCTCGATCACCATCATCCCCTACCTGGTCGGCATGCTGGTGGCCATCGGCGTCGTGCGCAACTCGGGTGTCCTGGGCATGATCGTGTCCGGCTTCAACTGGTTCTTCAGCATGCTGGGCGTGAACACCGATTTCGTGGGCGCGCTGCCGACGGCGCTGATGAAGCCGCTCTCGGGCAGCGGCTCGCGCGCGATGATGATCGACGCCATGACGACCTACGGCGTGGACTCCTTCGTCGGCCGCCTGGCCAGCATCCTGCAGGGCGCCGCCGATACCACCTTCTATATCATCGCGCTGTACTTCGGCTCGGTCGGCATCCGCAAGACCCGCTATGCGATCGGGTACGGCCTGCTGGCCGACCTGGCCGGCGTGATCGGCGCCATCTTCGTGGCTTACCTCTTCTTCGGTTAAAGGAATCGCGCATGTTCAAACGTCTCGCCCTCGCCGCCCTCCTCTGCGCCTGGCTGCCCGCCGTCCAGGCCCAGCTGCCCCAGCCCGTCACGGCATTGCTGGCCGAGACCGGCATCGCGGAAGACGAACTGGGCGTCCTGGTGATGCGCGGCGGCGACGTGCTGCTGTCGCACCAGGCCGACCGCGCGATGCAGCCGGCGTCCACCATGAAGCTGGTGACGACCATGGTGGCCCTGGACCGGCTCGGTCCGGTATTTCGCGGCCGCACAGAACTGCGCACGACGGGCGAAGTCAGCAAGGGCGTGCTGCGGGGCGACCTGATCCTCAAGGGCGGCGCCGATACCGACCTGTCCGGCGAGGTGCTGGAGGACATGTTGCGCCAACTGCACAACCAGGGCATCCGCCGCATCGCCGGCAACCTGGTGATCGACCGCGCGCTGTTCAGCCCGGGCCGGACCGACGTGGGCGTGCCCCCCTTCGACGAGTCGCCCGAGGCCTACTACAACGTGATCCCGGACGCGCTGCTGATCAACAAGAACATGCTGCAGATCGACATGCGCTCGACGGGCAAGCGGCTGCGGCTGCGCATGCAGCCGGCCCTGGACCGGGTCTCGATCAGCTCGGACATGACGCTGGTCGACGCGCCATGCGAGAAGTGGGAAGACGGCTGGAAGCTGCCCGAGGCGACGAAGCAGAAGGACGGACGCATCAAGGTCGTGCTGCACGGGACCTTCCCGAAAAACTGCGCGAAGACCAACAGCATCAATGTGCTCGACCGTGACGACTATGTGGACCGCCTGTTCCGCCAGAAGTGGAAGGAGCTCGGCGGCAAGTTCAGCGGCAAGACGGTGACCGGCGAGGCGCCGGCCGACTCGGTGCTGCAGGCGGCGCACACCTCGCGCATGCTGCCGGAGATCGTCCGCGACATCAACAAGCCCTCGGACAACGCGCTGGCGCGCACCCTGTTCCTGAGCCTGGGCGCGCTGCAGGCCGACCCGGCCGTGGGAAGCCACCCGCTACCGCCGACCGGGGAATCGACCTTCCTGCGCGCCGACACCGCCGTGCGCGAATGGATGCGCGGCCACCGCATCGACGATGCCGGCTTGGTGATCGAGAACGGCTCGGGCCTGTCGCGCCTGGAGCGCATCACGCCACAGCAGATGGGCCATCTGCTGCAGGCTGGCCTGCGCAGCAACTGGATGCCGGAGTTCGTGGCCAGCATGCCGATCGTGGCGATGGACGGCACCATGCGCCGGCGCCTGCACGGCAGCCCGGCCGCCGGCCGCGCCCGCCTCAAGACCGGCACCCTGCGCAACGTGGTGGCCGTGGCGGGCTACGTGCCCGACAGCCGTGGCAACCAGCACGTGGTCGTGGCCATGATCAACAGCGATCTGGTGAGCGACGGCAAAGGCCGCCGCGTGCTCGACGCCCTGGTCGACTGGGTCGCGCGCCAGTAAGGGTTCATCCGGCCGGCACTGCCGCCTGGGCTGCCTGTGACGAAACCGGGGATGGCGGCGGCGGTTGCGGTACGGGCGAGGTCGTCGCCGCGCCCGGAACGGCCGCCGGCACCGGCACCAGGCTGCCACTCGTCACTTCCAGCCACTCGCCGCCGACCTGGGGCCGGGCCTGCACCAGCGCCACCTCGGCCCGCGTGCCGGCACGGATCGCCCGCACGATATCCAGCATCGCCTTCTCGGTCCACTTCTCGGGGGTTCCCACGACCATCCCGGTCAGGCGGCGCGGCCACTCCAGCCAGCCGCCTTCGGGCCGGGTGAAGGCCACGTACATATCGAGGTGATAGCCCTGCCGGTAGGGGAACAGGCAGGCGACCAGGTGCATGTCGCGCCCCCCTCGCACCTGGGGCGCGGCGCGGGCGGCCCAACTGGCTCCGTCGCAGACGGGCACCGGGGCGGCCATGCGAAAGCCCATCGGCCGGTCCTGCAAGGGAACCGCGGCCGTTTGCGGCGTGGACAGCGTCGCGTTGACGACGTTGCGGCTCATGCCGTCGCTGGCGGCGCGCGCCACGGTATCCGCCGGGGCATCGGTCCGGATATCGAAGACGCGCAGGTATTCCACCTTCCTGTCGCGTGAGGCAAAGCGGTCAGGGCCAAGGCTGGCGCAGCCGGCCAGCAGGGCCGTCGCGGTCGCGAGCACCAGCGGAAACGTCGAACTCTTCATCACGCACCTCTCTGTTGGTTGGAGATATTGGTGTTGCGGGAAGAAGCGGACCGGGCCGGTCAAGCTCCGGCGTCAAGCTTCCTGCAGTACGTCCCGATTGTCCCGGGGTCCGCAAGCACGAAGACTGAGAATGCTCAACTGTGCGCGCACGCCACCGCGGCCCGCGAAGGGGGCAGGGTGGACAATATTTTCTGTTTCAGCATAGATTCCCGCTTTCGCGCCCTACTGTCCGGACTTATTTGCGTGTGCGTGAATGTCTTGCTTGCGCCTTCACAGAGCAGGTCGTGGGGCATACCGGTTCCGCGCCGGTGCCGTACCGTACAGATGCCGTCGACACGCCGAGCCATGCCTGCTCACGCGGACAAAGCCGTGCCGACGCCGTACTGACGCCGTACTGACGCCCTTCCCGTCCTTGCCATCATGCGGCCGGCTTGCGGGGGCTTACTGTTGTGCCCGCCTGCCACCGGCCAGGGATTCTTGGGATGGTGGGATTCATGTCCACGTCCGTGCGGCATCCCGTCTCGTTTGGGGTGCGCATTCTGTCTCTTTTTGTCGAATTTGAACTCATCGGCGAAGGC
>FWWL01003050.1_pt1 | contig 32020 bp, 30 predicted proteins | sample 2228331 | NCBI WGS metagenome assembly FWWL01 (sample SAMEA103939775, study PRJEB20133) | metagenome
GCACCCGATGGGCCCGGCCCCGAGGATCACCACGGTGTCCCCGAGCCGCACGTCGAGGGCCTCGACCCCGTTCAGCGCGCAGGCGAAGGGATCCGCGACGGTCGCGAGGTCCGAGGGCAGATCCGGCGGGAGGGGGATGAGGTTCTTCGTCGCGATGGGCGGCACGGCCGCGAGCTCCGCGTAGGCGCCCGGGAACGGCTCGTACCCGTAGAGCAGGTGTTCCTCGCAGAGGTTCTGGAACCCGTCCACGCACCAGGTGCACGTGCCGCAGGTCAGGATGGAGCCCAGGAACACGCGCGCCCCCTTCGCCACGCCCGGCGGCAGGGACGCCTCCGGCCCCACCTCCTCGAGCACCCCGACCGGCTCGTGGCCGAGGATCCAGGGGGCGGGCGCCCGCGGGTCCCCGTTGAAGAAGGTCCGGGCGTCCGTCCCGCAGATCCCGCACGCCTCGACCCGGAGCAACGCGCCCGCCGGCTCGAGCTTGGGCTCCTCGGTCTCCCGGACCTCCACGGCGTCGACGCCGGTCATGAAGGCCGCCCTCATCCCTCCACCTCCTCGCCGAGCTCCGCGAGCAGGGCCTCGTGGGCCTTCGACGCGCTCCACCGCTCGCGGATCACCCGGGACAGCGCCCGGGTGATCGCCTCCGGCGAGCGGTGCATGAAGATGTTCCGCCCCACGGAGCACCCGATCGCGCCCGCCTCGACCGCCGCCTGCATCCGCCGCAGGAGCTCGGCGTCCTCGAGCCGCGACCCCCCCGCGAGGACCACCGGGATCCCGCTCGCCGCCTCCACCAGCTTCGCGAACGACTCCGCGTCCCCCGGCCAGTTCGTCTTCACGATGTCCGCGCCGAGCTCGGCGCACAGCCTTACGTTGCGGCGCAGGTACTCGAAGCCGTACTGCTGCGTGAGCTCCTCGACGGTCGCGTAGGTCGTCGGGAACTCGGCCTCGGCGATGAACGGCATCCCGAGGGCGGCGCACTCCCGTCCCACCCCCGCCAGGATCTCGATCATCTCGGGCTCGCTCTCGCCGCCGAGGGCGGTGAAGAGCACCACCGCGTCCGCCCCGAGCACGAGCGCCTCCTCGACCTCGGCGATCTGCACCACCCTCGGTCGGTCGCCGTCCGGGTTCGCCGAGGCCGAGAGCAGGAGCGCGAGGGACGTCGTCGGCGAGAAGGCCGGCTCGGCCACCCGGATCATGCCCTTGCTCATCATGATGACGTTGGCCCCGCCGGCGACCGCCTCCGCCGTCCGGGCGGAGATCTCCGCCAACGGCTCGAGGAACGTCGGCGAGGTCATCCCGTGGTCGAGGGCGCAGATGATCGAGACCCCGCTCGGGTCGATCACCCGCTTCAGCCGCATCGCCTTGCCTACCTGTCCGCTCACCCGTACCTCCTTCCCGGACCCCTGCGGACCACCGAGAACTCGAACGCATCCACGAGGTGGTGCTCGTGCGAGGAGACCACCGGCCTTCCCGACTCATCGAAGTCGACCTGTCGCAGGTACAGCAGGAGCGACCCCCGAGGCACCTCGAGCAGGGAGGCGAGGCGCCCCTCCGCGCGGATCGGACGGAACGTCGCCACCCCGTGGTGGACGACGACCCCGCGGTCGCGCTCGAGCACCTCGTAGACGGACCCCGTGCGGAGGCGCTCGTGCACCTCGGGATCCTCGCCGATCACCGCCAGGGGCAGGATGTCCCGGGCGATGACCACGGGCCGCCCGTCCGCCGTCCGGACGCGGTCCACGACGAGGAGATCCTCGCCCGGATCGACGCCGAGGCGCTCGGCCTCCTCCTCCCACGCGGGCTCGATCCTCACCTCGGCCCACTTCGTCCCGGGGACCTTGCCCGAGGCTCGGATCGCGTCCGTCACCCCGAAGTTCGCGTCGAGACTGTTCGGCATCCGCGGGCGGTCGGCGACGAAGGTCCCCGCGCCCCGCGTCCGCCGCAGGAGCCCCTCCTCCTCGAGGGACCGGAGGGCCTCTCGGAGCGTCGCCCTGGAGACCCCCAGCTCGGCGGCGAGCTCGGGCTCCGGCGGCAGCTGGCTCCCGGGAGGGGTCGCGAGGATCCGGGCCGCGATCCCCCGACGCACCTCGCTCGCCTTCGACCTCGCCCGAGCCACCGATGCCTCCCCTCATCCACGCGCGAGCGCGCCGTCGATCGGAGCATCTTTGTCCGACATGCAGGGCACGTCAACCCGGCGTAGCGCGGCGGATCCCCCGCTCCCAGCCCCGGACCTGGTTTGACAAGCGGGCCGCGGTGGGGCTGAATACCGCCCAAACGTCCGACGGGGGACCCAAGGAGGTGGGGCCGTGGCGGAACGCAAGGTCGGGTCGGTGACCTACCAGGAGGTGGGGGAGGACTACTTCCAGAAGCGAGGTCTCCGACGGCACGCGGCGTTCTGGTCGTTGTGGTCCCTGGGGGTGGCGGCGGTCATCTCCGGGGACTTCTACGGATGGAACGTCGGGCTCGACGCGGGCGGCTTCGGCGGCCTGCTCATCGCGACGGTCGTGGTCGCGATCATGTACTACGGGCTCTGCTTCAGCATCGCGGAGATGTCCCCGGCGCTCCCCCACACGGGAGGCGCGTACTCCTTCGCGCGATCCGCGATGGGGCCCTGGGGAGGATTCATCACGGGCCTCGCGGAGAACATGGAGTACGTGATCACGCCAGCCGTCGTCGTCTCGGCGATGGGCTTCCTGATGCACGACATCGTGAAGGGTCTGCTCGATCTTGCTGGGGAGCCCGTCTGGAACAGCCCCGTCACGTGGATGGCGGTCTTCTACGTCATCTTCGTCGGCATCAACATCATGGGGATCGAGGCCACGATGCGCTTCACGGTGGCCGTGAACATCGTGGCGCTCGGGATCCTGGGCGTGTTCTTCCTCTCGGCCATCTTCTCAGGGAAGATCGATCCGGCCCTGTGGACGAACATCCCGCCCGAGCCCGGCAACTCCTCGTTCCTGCCGAAGGGCATCGGCGGCATCTTCCCGGCGATCCCCTTCGCGATCTGGTTCTTCCTCGCGATCGAGGAGCTGCCGCTCGCGGCGGAGGAGTCCATGGACCCGCGCCGGGACATCCCGCGGGCCACGATCTGGGGGATGACCACGCTCGTGATCACCGGCGCCCTCACGCTGTTCATCAACACGGGCGTCGTCGGCGCTCAGGCCCTCGGGCCGTCGGCCACGCCGCTCTTCGACGGGTTCAAGGTGATCTTCGGCGAGGGCACCTCGGCCGAGCTCCTCGGCCTGATCGGGCTCTTCGGGCTGATCGCGAGCTTCTTCACGATCATCTACGCGTACGGTCGGAACACCTACTCGCTCTCGCGGGCCGGCTACTTCCCGAAGTGGCTCTCGATCACCCACGGCGAGCGGAAGACCCCGCACATCGCGCTCATCGCGGGCGCCGTGGTGGGGTACGTCCTGGCCGTGCTCATGTACTGGCTCGGCCAGCAGAAGGGCGAGCTCGCGGGCAAGGTCGTCGGGGCGCTCCTGTACATGGCCGTGTTCGGCGCGGTGATCTCGTACGCGATGCAGTGCCTCTCGTTCATCCTGTTGCGCCGGAAGATGCCTCACATCCATCGGCCGTACCGGAGCCCCGTCGGCGAGTGGGGGGCCGCGATCGCCGGCATCCTGGCGATCGTGTCGCTCATCTCGCTGTACTCGAACCCGGACTACCGACCCGGCGTGTGGGGTACCGCGGTCTACTTCCTGCTCGGGTTGCTCTACTTCGCCATCGCCGGGCGGCATCGCCTGGTGCTCTCGCCGGAGGAGGAGTTCGCGCTCACCAAGGGCGAGCGGGGCATCCCCGACGAGGCGGGGTTCGTGGCCACACGGGAGGAGCAGGAGGCGATCCTCCGGGGCGAGACGGGGGGATCCTCGCCGCCGTCGTCGAGCTGACAGGGGTACGGGACCGGTGGGGGCGGCGGCCGTTCGGCCGCCGCCCCCCTGATGAAGGGGCACCGAGGAGGAGCGATGCAGCAGGGAACGCTGGACGTGAAGCAGCTCGAGGAGCTGGCGAAGGAGGGGGAGATCGACACGGTCCTGTGCATGTTCACGGACCTGCAGGGCCGCTTCATGGGCAAGCGCGTGGTCCCCCACTTCTTCCTCGAGGAGATCCTGGGGGACGAGGGGCTCCACGCCTGCCTGTACCTCCTCGCGATCGACATGGAGATGGAGCCGCTCCCCGGGTACGCCTACGCGAGCTGGGAGACGGGCTACGGCGACTTCCGGATGATCCCGGACCTCTCGACGCTCCGCTGGTGCCCGTGGCTCGAGAAGACGGCGATGGTGATCTGCGACGTCGCCGACGAGGAGACCCGGGAGCCGGTCGAGGTGGCCCCCCGCCAGATCCTCAAGCGGCAGATCGAGCGGGCCGCGCAGCGGGGATACGTGTTCAAGACCGGCTCGGAGCTGGAGTTCTACCTGTTCAAGGACTCCTACGACGAGCTCGCCGAGCGCGGGTACCGCGACCCGCGGCCCTCGTCGCCGTACATCATGGACTACCACATGCTCCAGACCACGAAGGACGAGTGGATCATCCGCCAGATCCGGAACTCGATGCTCGCGGCCGGGATCCCCGTGGAGTTCAGCAAGGGTGAGTTCGGCAAGGGCCAGCACGAGATCAACATCACCTACGCGGACGCCCTGACGACCGCGGACTACCACGCCTTCTACAAGAACGGCGTGAAGGAGATCTGCGCGGCGAACGGGGTCGCCGCCACGTTCATGGCGAAGTGGTCCATGCAGGAGGCCGGCTCCTCCTGCCACATGCACTCGAGCGTCTGGAACGCCGACGGCTCCGAGTCGCTGATGTGGGACGAGGCGGCCCCGCACCACCTGTCCGAGACCGCCCGGTACTTCCTCGGCGGGCTCCTCGCCACGGCCCGGGAGATGGCCTGGATGTACGCCCCCTTCGTGAACTCCTACAAGCGGTACCAGCTCGGTTCCTGGGCCCCGACGGCCATCGTGTGGAGCCGCGACAACCGCACCTGCGGGTTCCGGGTGGTGGGCGAGCACCGGGGCCTGCGCGTGGAGAACCGGATCCCCGGGGCCGACGTGAACCCCTACCTCGGGTACGCGGCGACGATCGCGAGCGGCCTGTGGGGCATCGAGAACCAGGTGGAGCCCCCGGAGATGTTCGTCGGCAACGCCTACGAGGCCGAGGACATCCCCCGGGTGCCCTCCTCGCTCCACGAGGCGATCGACGTGTTCGAGAAGAGCGAGGTGGCGCGGGAGGCCTTCGGGGACTTCGTGTTCGAGCACCTGCTGAACACCGCGAGGCAGGAGCAGATCATCTTCGACAACAACGTCGTGACGGACTGGGAGCTCGTCCGCTACTTCGAGCGGGGGTGAGTCCGGGAGCCGTCGCGAGCACGAGCCACGGAGGAGGTCGAGCCCGAGGAGGTCCGATGTCCGATCTGCACGTGGTCACCTACCGCCCCGAGCGGAGCGAGTACGCCTGGACCTTCGGCGGCGTGGCGCCCGTCATGAAGGTCCGCCCCGGCGACGTGCTCGAGCTGTGGACCGACGACTGCTTCACGAGCCTCGTCCGGAGCGTGGACGACCTCGCGTCCCGGAAGATCGTCTTCCCCTTCCTGAACCCACAGACGGGGCCCTTCTACGTGGAGGGGGCCGAGCCGGGCGACACCCTGGCGATCCACTTCATCTCCATCGAGCCCTCGCGGGACTGGGGCGTCTCGACGACCTTCCCGCTGTTCGGCGCGCTCACCTCCACGACACGCACGGTGACGCTGCAGGACCCCCTGCCCGAGATCGTCTGGATCTACGAGGTGGATCGGGAGCGTCGGACGGTCCGGTACGAGGCCCGGAAGGGGAGCTACGTCGTGGAGCTCCCCCTCGAGCCGATGCACGGGACGGTGGGCGTCGCACCCCCGAACCTGGAGGTCCGCTCCCCCCTCGTGCCGGACTCCCACGGCGGCAACCTGGACACGCCGGAGATGCGGGCCGGCACGACCTGCTACCTCGGAGTGAACGTCGAGGGAGCGCTCTTCTCCATCGGCGACGGCCACTACCGTCAGGGCGAGGGGGAGACCTGCGGCGTCGCCGTCGAGGGAGCGATGGACACGGTCCTCGCGATCGACCTCATCAAGGGCCGCGCCACACCCTGGCCCCGCCTGGAGGACGACCGCTGCATCATGTCGGCGGGGTCCGCCAGGCCCCTCGAGGACGCCTTCCGCATCGCCCACGGGGACCTCGTGGCCTGGCTCGTCGAGGAGTTCTCCATGGACAAGCTCGACGCCTACCAGCTCATCACCCAGATCTCCGAGACGCCGATCGCGAACGTCTGCGACCCCAACTACACGGTGGTGGCGAAGGCGCCGAAGCCGTACCTGCCGGCGGAGCGCGTGTACGGGGGCGTCCGCGCACGACTGAAGGAGATCGCCGCCGCGTACCGGCGCGAGCGCGGCCTCGCGTAGGCTCCGCTCAGCCCTCCCAGGCCGCCGCCTCGCGGCCGAGCTCCCGGTACCCCTCGCCGACCTCCTGGTACCACTTGCGGGCCGGGCCGACCCTGGCCCGGATCTTCCATCGCAGGCTCTTGGGCTTCGCCTCCACGAGACGCCACAGGTGATCCATCCGCTCCTCCACGAGCGCCCGCTGCCCGTCGGAGAGGTCCGGGATCGTCTGCATGTACCGGCGGATGCGATCGAGGTTGAGAGAGACCGTGTAGTAGAAGCCCCACTCCGCCGAGAGCAGCTCCACCACGCGGGAGGCGTCGAAGGCCCCCGGACTCTCGCGATCGGCGATGGGGTGTTCGAGGAACAGGACCACGAGATCCTTGAGGTCCTTCTCGTTGATCTCCACGATCTGGAGCTTCTCGAGCAACAGATCGGTGAGGGGGATCGTGACGGGGTCGAGGTCCAGCCTGCCCCGCAGGTCGATCGTGTGGCAGAAGTCCAGCTTGTCCAGGAAGACGTCGACGCGGCGCCGGCGTCCCTCCGGATCGTGGAAGATCCGTCGGCCCACCCAGACGTCCATCGTGACCCCGCGGCCCCCGAGCACCTCGTAGCCCAGGTCCGCGAACATCCGCTCCACCTGCCCGATCTCCCGGTCGTAGCCCATGAAATCGAGGTCCGTGAGGATGCGGTTCGTCTTCTCCAGCAGCCACACGTGCTGGGGGCACTGTTTGATCACCGCGAGGGCGCCGAGCAATCGAAGGTGCAGCCCGCGCTCGCGCGCGGCTTCGATGATCGTCTCCGCCTCGGCCACGAACTCCGGCCACGCGGAGAACGGTTCGCCGAGCGGACCGGTCTCGGTGCTCATCCCACCGTGAGGGCGTAGTTCTTCACGCCCTTCTTCGGATCGAGGATCACGAGCGTCCCCCGCAGGACACCCTCGTGGTACTCGGACCCCGTGTTGATGCAGAGCGTCCGCCCGATCTTGACACCCGCCGAGCACTCGTGGATGTGCCCATGGAGCGACAGCAGCGGCTGCCACTTCCGGATCGCCTCGAGGACCGCCGTGCTCCCGACCGGCACCATCTTGAGCCCGCCCGCCTCCATCGTCGGCTTGAAGTCCTCGTCCAGCTCGGGGGCGAGATCGAGGTTCGAGCCCCAGGGTGGGGCGTGGACGTTGAAGATGCACCGGCCCATGTCGGGCACCTGGGCGGCGAGCTCGTCGATCTTCTGCGCGAGGACGTCCTCGGTCACATCGCGGGGACAGTTCCACGGCGTGATGTTCGCGTTCCCGATCGAGAGGATGTAGTAGCCGTCGATCTCGATCACGCGGCCATCGCCGTTCTGGATGGCCTTGCTCTTGTTCACGTACTCGTCGATGAAGTCGAGGTCGTCGTTGCCCGGCATCCAGATCGCGGGCGTCTTCCCGGGGTCGAGCCGCTCGTCCGCCAGTCCGACCCATCCCTCGAGGACCCGGGCCATGTGCTCTTTGAACAGCTCCTCGACCTGTTCGGGCGTCTGGTAGCGGGCCTTCTCCTCGGGGGTCATCCGCTGGGTGTAGTAGCCCCGCTGGCGGAGGGCCTTCTCGAGATCAGCCAGCCCCCGCTGATCGTCCACGCGGACCGTGCTCCCCTCGAACCGGGCCGTGTAGGTGCCGTCCCGCTCCTCGACGATCGGCACCAGCATCTTCCCGGTCAGGTCCCCGCCCATGACCAGCACGTCGGCGCCGTAGTGCTGAGCGGCGTTCAGCCACTTCCGGAAGGTCGTCTCCGACCCGTGGACGTCGGTCGCGAAGAACAGCTTCAGCACGTCGATCCCTCCAGCCCACGGAGGAGGGGGCCACGCCGCCCGAACGGAGCCCCCTCCACCCGTGCCACCACCCCCGTGTCTACTCGGGGGGGACCTGCGAGAACTGCACCTTCAACGGGATCCCCTGCCGTGTGTGGTACACGTGGGCGATCGCGTAGATCACGATGGGGATCACCAGCATCCCCAGCACCGTGATGTACTGGCTCGGGTCCGCGGCCCCCGTGAAGAACGGCTGGGCCACCGCCCACTCGGTGAAGACCGAGACCGCGAGCGTGAGGAACCCGAGGATCGAGATCACCGGGATCCCCGCGATGCGCCGCTGGGTCGAGGGCGGCCCGGCCTCGAAGAGCTCACGGCGACGGAACGGGTACACGATCCCCGCGATGCCCAGCACGATCCAGGCCACGAACCACGCGACGATCGTGTAGAGGATCGCGTTGGAGTAGGCGGGGCTGTAGATCCCGAGCCACAGGAAGACCTCGGCCGCGACGATCACCGCCACGATCGCCCACAGCGGCGCCCGGTACCGCGTGGTGATCTCCGAGAACTTCGTCGGGATCAACCGGTCGAAGGACCAAGCGAACACGTTGCGGATGGGCGCGAACCCCAGACCCGCCAGGGACACCCACGTCGCGACGATGAAGCAGAGACCGAAGAGCAGCTGCAGGATCGGGTTCCCCGTCATGAACGCGACGAGGAGCATCGGCACCGGCTCGCTCGAGGTGTGCTCGTGGACGAGGGCCGGCGGGAGCTTCGAGGCGTCGCTCGCCCAGATGGCGTCGAGGGAGTGCATGAAGTTCGTCCCGACGATCCCGTACACGAGCATGTAGAGGCAGAACCAGATCGCCATCTGCATCACGAGCGAGCCGAAGAGCGCGAGGGCCTGGGACTTGCCCACGCCGCGGATCTCGCCCGCGAGGTTGGCGGAGAACGTCTGGCCGAGCGTGTTCAGGTTGATGTACGTGACCGCGGCGTACATGAGCGGCACGAAGGAGATCCCGAAGATCGCCCCGGCCTCCTTCCCGGCCTGGAGGATCGCGTCGTACTCGGCCCCCGAGAGGCGGTTGAAGTTCTCGCGGAACCCGTCCTGCCCGGTCACGACCAGCAGGAAGCCGAGGATCGCGACCGCGAGCCACGCGAAGGCCACCGCCCAGTAGGAGACCCGCATCATCGCCTTCGCGCCCTTCAGGAACAGCCAGCCCGTCAGCACGAGCGCCGCGGTCCCGAGCAGGAACCGCACGATGGGCAGGTCGATGAAGTTGGCGAGATCGATCCAGCCCTGGTTCCCGCTGGAGATCCCGACCGCCCGGATCGCGTCGGCCAGCCCCCACCGGATCCACCAGTCCTGGATCTGCCCCGTCCACGACAGCGCCGTGATGCTGATCGCGAAGGACGCGAACAGCCCGAGGCTCGGGTGCAGCGTCCGGCTGATGTAGATGTACTCTCCACCGGAGCGCGGCATGGAGACCGAGAAGTACCAGTACAAGCCGGCGATCGGGAAGATCAGCAGCACGAAGAGGACGCCGATCCCCATGTGCGCCCCGGGGAAGAAGGCGGGCGCCCACACGATGTACACGAGGGCGTACAGGAGCCCCGGGTTCATCGCGCAGTACATGAGGGCGTCACGCGCGCTGATCTGCCGCGTGAGGCCGGACGACTTGCGGATGAACACATCCTGCGTCGCCATCCATCCACCCCCTTCTCGCCCGGGCCCCCTCCCCGCGGGCGCGGCGTCCCGGGCGTCGTCGGACCGGGCTAAGGGTAGGGCGGTCCCCCTCGACGGGGCAAGACCGAGCCACGCTCACGCTGCCCACATCCATGTTCCGGCCCTGTGCACGCTGAACAGCCCGCCCGCGAGCGGCGCCGGCGTCTCAGACGGCCCCCTCGATCGACAGGAGGAGCTGCACCGCGAGGACCGCGACGGCGTTCGCCACGATCACGAGGGCGAGGTCGGGATGCACCATCACGGCCTCCCCCCGGGCCGCCTCGCGGAGCCGGCCGCCGACGTGGACCAGCGCCAGGAGCGCGATGGCCGGGACCGCGACCTCCGGCCCGGCGAGAACCACCCACGCCAGACCCACGAGCGCCGCCACCGCCGTCCGACGCAGACCCCGGCCCGCTCCACGCCCGACCATCCCCAGCCATGATGGACCCGGTCGGGCGATCGCGACCAGGGCCCGCGGCGGATGCCCGCCCGGTGCTGGGCTAGAAGAGCTCCAGGTACTCCTGGCGCTCCCAGTCGGTCACCCAGTCGTTGAACCGTGAGAGCTCGTACCGCCGCATCACGAGGTAGGCCGTGACGAACTCCTCCCCGAAGAACGAACGGGTGGCCGGCTCCGCCTCGAAGGCATCGAGGGCCTCGTGGATCGAGGTGGGGAGCTTCTCGAAGTCCTCGTCGTCCTCGGCGGGGATCCCGGGCTTCGACGTCGGCCCCGGGTCGATCCGGTCCTCGATCCCCTGCAACCCCGCCTGGAGGATCGCCGCCGAGATCAGGTACGGGTTGGCCAGGGCCGAGGGCGCCCGGAACTCCAGATGCCGCGACTGCAGCGACCCCCCCTTCACACGGACGAGGGCCGATCGGTCCTCGAGCCCCCACGAGACGTTGGTGGGGCTGAAGGTGTGACGCCTGCGCCGCCGATGGCAGTTGACCGTCGGAGCGATCAGGGCGTCGATCGCCCTCGCGTACCGCAGCAGCCCGCCCACGAAGTGGCGACACGTCTCGGAGATGCCCAGCTCGTCGCCATCGTCCCCGAAGGCGTTCGATCCGTCGTCGAGGCGGACGAGGGAGATGTGTGTGTGGTTCCCGCACCCGGCGGAGTTGGCGAAGGGCTTCGACATGAAGGTCGCGAGGAGGCCGTCCTGCCGCGCGATCTCCTTCACGCCGTTGCGGAACGTGAAGGCGTCGTCGGGCCCCTTCATGCCGCGACCGGCGGCGCAGGGGATCTCCCACTGGGAGCCCGCGTACTCGCAGTTCGCCGTGATCACGGAGACCCCGATCCGGGGCATCTCTTCCAGGATCCGACGGATCGTCGGCACGTAGTCGTTCCTCACCGTGTTGAAGATGTGGTACCCCTCGAAGAGCGGCTCGTGGGTCTCGCCGTCCAGCAGGTAGAACTCGTACTCGGTGCCGATCACCGGCTCGAAGCCCATCGAACGGCACCGCTCCAGGGCGCGGCGGTAGACGTGGCGCGGGGTCGCCGCGAGGGGCGTGCCGTCGTACCAGGTCGCGTCGCAGATGAAGCGCCCGGTCGCGTCCACCCACGGGACCACGGCGGCCGTTTCCGGGTCCGGGTGGAGCAACTGGTCCCCGTACATCCGCTCCTCGTTGTAGAGCGTGCCCGGCACCACGTCGGAGCGCGTGTCGAGGACCGAGGTCCCCCCGTACATGTTGAGCCCCCGCTCCGCGAAGCCGTCCGCATGCTCGATCGGCACGGTCTTCGAGCGCGAGATGCCGTGCATGTCCGGCAGCTCGAACCGGACGAACCGGACCCCCTCCTTCCGCCAGCGCTCGAGGATGGCTCGAACCTCGCTCACGTCCCCTCCTCCTTGTCTCGGATCGTCGCCTACTCGGCGGCGACGGCGCTCACCCACCGAATGAGGTCACGCTCCGTCACGATCCCCACGAGGCGGGCACCGTCGACCACCGCGAGCCGCCGGACCCGCCGCTCGTTCATGAGATCGAAGGCCTGCTGGACGTCCGTGTCGGGCCGAACGGCATGGACCGGTGCCGACATGACCTCCCGCAGGGGCCGGCTCAGGAGGTCGGGATCACCCAGGATCCGGCGCGTCAGGTCTCGCTCGGTGAAGATGCCGACCGCACGCTCCCCATCCACCACGAGCACGGATCCGATGTCGTGCTCGACCATCGCGCGGACGGCGCTCGCGACCGGCTCGTCGGGTCCGACGCCCACCACCGACACCGTCATGATCTCCCCCACCGTGTCCGGCGCCTTCGTCATGCCTCCTCCTCCCTGGACCCTCTCGCTCGCTCCGCGCGGCTCATCGTCGTCCCCCGGCCCGCGGCGCCCGGCGACCCTCCCGTCCCCGCTGCCCCGCCGGCGCGGTGAGCTCCCGGAGACGGATGATCCGCAGGGCCATCATGAGGTCGAACCAGCGGGCCGGGTCCGTCACGTCGAGGTCGGCGACCTGGCGGATCTTCTGGAACCGCAGCCGGAGGGTGTTCCGGTGCACGAACAGGCGCTCCGCCGCCAGCTTCGCGTTCCCCATGCACTCGAGGTACACCTCCACCGTGCGGAACAGGTGTGTGCCGCTTGCCCGGTCGTGCTCGATGAGCCGCTGGAGCCGCTCCTGGTACACGTCCCGGACCTGCTGCTGGGCCACGTGGAACAGGTGCCACTGCGCGCCGAGCTCGTCGAACGAGACCGCCGCCCCGGGGCCGCGCGTGGCCCGCCCGATGAGCAGCGCGTGGCGAGCCTGCTCGAAGGCGTCCGGGTAGTCCTCGACGGTCCGACAGGGCCGGGAGATACCGACGGACACGAGCGCCTCCTGGCGCCGCTCGTGGGGGCGCTTGAGCTCGCACAGCCGCTCCGCCAGGCGCTCCAGGCTCGTCGCCGGCGCGACACGCAGGAGCGCGGTGAGCGTGTGGTCGCGATGCGCGGCGAGGGAGCCGGGGAAGCCGCCCATGAGGTCCTGACGCAGGGCCGACCAGAGGCGATCCACGTCCACGCCGACCTCGGCCGCCTCCACCTCGAAGGCCACGACCACGTGGGGCTGTGCGAGATCCACCCCGAGCCGGAGCGCCCGGCCCTCGAGCAGTTGCGCCTCGTCCTCGCCGAGCGCGAGGGCCTCGAACAGGTCGCGCACGACGTTGCGCTCCGTGAGGGTCTCGATCAGGCGCGCGTTCTGGACGGCCAGGGCCGTCTGCGACGCCAGCGTCACGAGGAGGTCCCGGTCCTCCCGGCGCGGCGGCCCCGGCGCCCGGGAGAAGCAGGCGAGGAGGCCGATCACCCGCTCCGCGACCCGCATCGGCGAGACGAGGGCGCTCCGGGCCTGTGGGGCGAGCAGGTCGAACGCCTGGAAGGCCTCGGGGTCCTCGCGCCGCGTGAGGGCGAGGCCCGTCGTCGCACCGAGGAGCCGCGCCCACACCCCGTCGGTGGGCAGCGCGGGGGGCGCTGCGCCGACCGAGCCGGGGCTCGCCTCCCAGACCGCCTCCACCCCCAGGTGCGTGCCGGCGTCGTCGAGCGCGAGGATCGCGCATCGGTCCGCCCCCACGAGCATCGCCGCCGTTCCCGCGAGACGATGGAGCACGTGTCGCGGCGAGGCCGTCTGAACGACGGCCTGCCCCGCCTCCGCGAGCGTGTCGAGGACCCGGACCTGCCGGGCCTGCCGCTCGTACAGCTCCGCGTTCTCCACGGCGGTGCCGATCAGGATCGACAAGGTGTTCATGAGGATGAGGTCGTCGTCGTCGAAGCGGTGGGGCGCCTCCGTGTGCATGGTGATGACCCCGATGAGACGCCCGTTCGGCGAGGTGATGGGGATCGTGAGGTAGGACTGGTACCGATCGTCGTTGAGCTCGGGGAACCGCTTGAAGCGAGGATCCTGCGTGGGGTTCTCCGTGATCATGCCGGGTTGTCGCGTGAGCGCGGTCCACCCCGTCAGCCCCTCGCCGAGGGCCAGCCCGAACCGACCGACCCACCGCTCGTAGCCCTCCACGCCGGCGCGCACCACGAGCCGCTCGCTCTCCTCGTCCCACAGGTAGACGAGGACCCCGTGGCACCCCGTGAGCTCCTTGCACAGGTGCACGACGTAGTCGAGGAGCTTGGCGACGTCCAGGGTCGAGGCGAGGCTCGCGAGGATCCCGAAGAGCGCCTCGGTCCCCCGCCGCTCGTTCCGCAGCATCTCGCGAAGCACCCGGGCGGCCTCCGCGGGGGACGTCGCGAGGCCCCCTCCGGCGCCACGGCGCGTCCTCGATCGTGTCATCCCCGACCTCCGCGAGAGGCCGAACGCTAGCACCCGACGTCGCGCAGGGGAAGACACGGTGCCCAGTGCGCCCCGCACAGCGGGGGCGGGGACCGGCCCCTCCGAGGCTAGACCGCCCGGATGTAACGCTCGCGCTCCCAGTCGGTGACCGTCTCCTGCCACGCCTTCAGCTCCCACACGCGCGAGGTGATGAAGTACGAGGCGAACCCCTCCCCCAGGGCCGTCCGGAGCGCCGGATCCTCCCTGAACGCACCGATCGCCGCCTCGAGGGACCCCGGGAGGAGCGGCAGATCGGTCCTCGCGTACGCGTCGCCCGCCTCGGGCGGTGGCGGCGACAGCCCTCGGCGCACGCCGTCGGCCGCCGAGGCGGCGATCGCCGCGAGCGCGAGGTAGGGGTTCGCGTCCGCGCCGGGCCGGCGGCACTCGAAGCGCCAGAGCTCGGGTCGGGCGGACCGGATCGCCCGGACCGCGCAGGATCGGTTCTCGTACCCCCAGGTGGCGTTGATCGGCGCGAACCAGCCGGGCACGAGCCGCTTGTAGGAGTTGATGGTGGGGTTGAGCAGGAGCGACGCCGCGGGCAGGTGCTCGAGGAGCCCCGCGACGGCCGAGGCGAAGACCTCCGGCAGCGGATCGCGCGGCCCCTCGGCGGCGAAGGCGTTCGCGTCCCCGCGCCAGAACGACATGTGGACGTGCCCGCTCGAGCCCTCCTCACCCGGCACCGTCTTGGCGAGGAAGCTCGCCCGGAGACCCATGGAGGCGGCGACCTGCTTCACGGCGAACTTCACCAGCGCGGCGTCGTCGGCCGCCCGCAGGCCGCGTCCCGGGGCGAGGTTGAGCTCGAGCAGACCCGGACCGGCCTCGGTGTGGACCGCGGAGAGACCGACCCCCAGGCCCTCCAGCGCCCGGGTGAGCTCGTCGAGGAAGCGCGCGTACCCCCCGATCTCGTTGATGCTGTAGCTGATCCCCGTCGAGGTGGGCTCGCCCCGCTCGTCGAAGATCCGGACCTCGTACTCGATCGCCGCCATGACGTCGTAGCCGAGCTCGGCGACGTCGGCGAGGACCCGCCGGTACACCTCCCGGGTCGCGTACTCGCACGGGGACCCGTCCGGCCAGCTCGGGGTCACGAGGCAGATCCGCCACCCCGGTCGCCACGTGAGCTCGCGGAGCGTCTCGGGCTCGGGGCGGACCACGAGGTCCGGCGCCCCCACACGGATGCCGAACCGCTCGTAGTCGGAGATCGGGGTGTCCACGGGGTCGAGCCCGAGGAGGAGGTCCGTCATCACCGTCCCGCGCTCGACGGCGGCCTCGAAGGCCCTCGGCCGCAGCGCCTTGCCGCGGAGCGACCCGTTCACGTCGGGCATGGCGAGGAGCACGAACTCCTCGTGCGGGTCCGCGCCGCTCATGCACCCCCTCCCGCGAGTCGCTCCTTCACGCGCCCGTCGACGTCGGCCATCGTCGCGGCGAGCCGCTCCACCATCTCCGCGAGCTCCTCGTCGGTGCTCGTGTAGGCCGGGGCGAACACCGTCTGATCCCCCGCGTAGCCGTCGGCCTGGGGATGCGTGGAGGTCACGAGGAGGCCGTGCTCGAGCGCGGTGTCGTCCACCAGCGCCCCGGCGTCGAGCTCCACGGGCAGGAACGACTCCCCGTCCCGGGGGTCCACCAGCTCGACGCCGAGGAGGTACCCGTAACCGCGGACCTCCTTCACGATCTCGATGCCCGACAGGGCCGCCCGGAGCTCCTCGAGCAGCCGCGGACCCCGGTCCCGGACCCGGCCGACGAGGTCCCGCTCGAGGAGGAGGTCGAGCACGCGGAGGCCGACCGCGCACGACAGCGGCGCGCCGTCCCACGTGTGGCCGAGATCGAACTCCCGCGAGCCTCGATCGATCGCCTCGTACACGTGGGGCCGGCAGAGCACCGCGCCGAGGGGCGCGTGCCCGGCGCCGAGGGCCTTGCCCACCGCCACGATGTCCGGCTCGATCGGCAGCAGGTCGGCGGCGAGCCACCCGCCGACCCGACCGATCCCGGTCACGACCTCGTCGAAGCAGACGAGGAAGCCGTACCGCTCACGCCGCTCGGCCAGGCCCTCCCAGAAACGTCGGGGCGGCGTGTAGGCGGGCAGGGCGGCCGCGCTGATCGGCTCGCAGAGGAACGCCGCGACGGTCGCTCCCTCCTCCTCGAGGATCCGATCGAGAGCCGCGAGGGCGACCTCGCCGTCCGGGTCCCCGCCGCGCCCCGGCGGAGGGATGTGCCGGTGGTCCGCCAGGTACGGCGTGTACGGCTCCCGAAGGGCCCGGCGCCCCGTGAGGGCGAGGGTCCCCATGGTCGAGCCGTGGTAGGCCTGGGCCTGCGAGATGACGCGCCAGCGCTCGGTCTCCCCCCGCTCGACGTGGTACAGGCGCGCGAGCTGCACCATCGTCTCGACGGCCTCGGAGCCGCCCGAGACGAAGCGCACCCGCCCCATCCCGGGCGCCACGACCTCGGTGAGGCGTTCGGCGAGCCGCTCCTGCGGGCCGTTCGTGAAGTGGTGGTTGTAGAAGTACGAGATGCGCTCCGCCTGCTCGGCGGCGGCGGCGGCGAGCTCGGGGACGCTGTGCCCGAGGCAGGTCACCATGGCCCCGCCGGAGCACGCGTCGAGGATCCGGCGCCCGTCCACCGTCGTGAGCCAGACGCCCTCCCCCCGCTCCACGTTCGGGTAGGCGAGGTCGAGGAAGCGGGGGAAGACGTGCGTGGCGTCCGCCGTCACCGATCCGCGCACCGGTCTCACCCCGCCTCGGCGGTGACGCCCGTCGTCCCGAGGCCCGCGATCTCCTCGTAGAACGCCTCGAAGAGCTGCCACGCCATCGCCCTGCTCGCCTCGGCGCGTCGGCGCGTCTCCTCGAGCAGGGCCTCGGGGTCCACCCCCTCGGCGTCGAGCTCGTGACGATAGGCCCGGACCCAGTCCTCCATGATCCCCACCGTGACCTCGGGGTGGAACTGCAGACCCAAGCTCCGGCCCGCGACGAAGGCCTGCGGTCCGGCGTCGGACTCGGCGATGAGCCTGGCCCCCTCCGGCACCGTGAACGAGTCGAAGTGCCACTGGAACCACGGGCCCTCGGGGACGAGATCGGGGCGGGAGCTCCGTACGGGGAGCCAACCGATCTCCGCGGTGGCCCGGAAGCCCTTGCCACCGAGGACGCGCGCGAGGAGCTGGCCTCCGAAGCACAGGCCGAGGATCGGCACGTCCGCCTCGATCGCCCGCTCCATGAGGCGCGCCTCCCTCGGCACGAAGGGCTTCGTGTCGTCGAAGGCCGCGAACTCCGATCCGAGGGAGACGATGAGGTCGAACTCCCGCGGATCCACGTCGCGCTCGCCGAGGTCGATCCGGTAGACGTCCACCTCCGCCCCATGTTCGGCGAGCCAGTCCGTCACATGACCCGGCGGCGTCGGATCCTCGTGCTGGAGGATCAGCGCTCGCAGGCGCCGCTCGGTCCCGGTCATCCCCCCACCTCCTGCCTCGTCGGGTACGCGTCGAGCTCCGCCTCGACCTCCCTCGCCACCGCCCCCACGGCCTCGGCGAACCGGGCCACCATCTCGCCGAGCTCCTCCTCGCTCGTCGTGAACGGGGGCGCGAACAGCGTCTGGTCGCCCGCGTAGCCGTCCCGCGTGGGCTGGGTCGAGAGCGTGATGAGACCGCGCTCGAACGCCGCTCGGTCGATCCGGGCCGCCACCCGGAGCTCCGGCGGCAGGAAGGACGACCCGTCGCGGGGATCCGCGAACGAGACCCCGAGGAGGAAGCCGTGACCGCGCACCTCCTGCACGATGGGGACCCCCGCGAGGGCGTCCTCGAGCTCCCCACGGAGCGTCGGCCCGCGATCGGCCACCCGCTCGACGAGCCCCTCGGAGCGCAGGGCCTCGAGGACGGCGAGGCCCACGGCGCAGGCGAGCGGCGCGCCGTCCCACGTGTGGCCGAGAGGGAACCGCCGGGAGCCCGCGGCGACGGCCTCGTACACGTGCTCCGCGCAGAGCACGGCGCCGATCGCCGCGTACCCGGCGCCGAGCCCCTTGGCCGTGGCGATGATGTCCGGCCGGCACGGCGTCGCCTCGCCCGCGAACCACCGGCCCGTCCGGCCGACCCCCGTCACGACCTCGTCGAAGCACACGAGGAAGCCGTACCGCTCACGCCGCTCGGCCAGGCCCTCCCAGAAGCGCCGGGGCGGCGTGTAGGCGGGCAGGGCGGCCGCGCTGATGGCCTCGCAGAAGAACGCGGAGACGTTCTCCGGGCCCGCCTCCTCCAGGGCGGCGTCCAGGGCGGCGAGCGACGCCTCCCCCGTGGGGTCGAACCGGGCGGTCGCGGGCGGGATGTGCAGGTGAGGGGCGAAGTACGGCCCGAAGGGCCCCTGGAGCCCGGGGCGACCCGTGAGCGCGAGCGTCTCCATGGTCGGCCCGTGGTACGCCTGCGCCGGCGAGATCACGATCCACCGCTGGGGCTCCCCCCGCTCGACGTGGTAGCTGCGGGCGAGCTGGATCGCCATCTCGTTCGCGTCCGATCCGCTCGTGACGAACCTGGCGCGGGTGAAGCCCGGCGGCGCGACCGCGACGAGCTCCTCAGCCAGACGCTCCTGGGCGGGGTTCGTCAGGCGCTCGTTGTGGACGAAGGCGAGGCGTTCGGCCTGGGCGCGGGCCGCCGCGATGATGTCCCGGCGCCCGTGGCCGAGGGTGGCCGCCATGGATCCACCGCTCATCGCATCCAGGTACCGGCGACCGTCGGCGTCCTCCACCCACGCCCCCTCGCCGCGGACGATCTCCGGGTAGTCGCGCCCCAGCTCGAGCTGGAAGACCCGGCTCCGTTGGTTCGACACGCTCACGCGGAACCTCCCGCCCGCCCGTTCCTCGGGGCGGAACCCCGCGGAGCCTATCCCAGACCGTCGGCCCAGGGGAGCGCGCGGCCGCCGCGTCCGCGGGCGCCGCGCTGTGCACGACGCCCAGTCGCGGGCCGGCCGGCGGCCCTCAGTCGCTCGGCTCCTCGACGCCGCCGAACCGTCGCGAGCGCTTCTGGTAGTCCCGGATCGCCTCGTACAGGTGCTCGCGGTTGAAGTCCGGCCAGAGGACCGGGGTGAAGTAGAGCTCGGCGTAGGCGGCCTGCCAGAGCAGGAAGTTGCTGATCCGCTCCTCGCCGCTCGTGCGGATGATCAGGTCCGGGTCGGGCATGTCCGGCGCGTAGAGCCGCCGCGAGATGGACTCGGCGGTGATCCGCTCGCCCTTCAGCCTGCCCGCGTCGTGGTCGGCGAGGAGCTTCTTCACCGCATCCACGATCTCCGTGCGTCCGCCGTAGTTGAAGGCGATCGTGAGCGTCATCCCCGTGTTGTGCCGGGTGAGCGCCTCCGAGATCTCCATCTCCCGCAGGACGGAGCGGGGAACCCGCCAGTCCCGCCGCCCGATCCAGCGGATCCGTACGTTCATGCGGTGGAGCTCGTCGCGCCGGCGCCGGAGCAGCCCCCGGTTGAACCCCATGAGGAACCGGACCTCGGCCTTCGGGCGGTTCCAGTTCTCCGTGGAGAAGGCGAACATCGTGAGCCAGCGCAGGCCGAGCTCGTTCGCCCCCACCACCGTGTCCCACATCGCGGCCTCGCCCGCGGCGTGCCCCTCGGTCCGTGGCAGGCCGCGCTGGGTCGCCCACCGCCCGTTCCCGTCCATGACGATCGCGACGTGGCGCGGCAGGCGCTCCCGGTCGAGGTCCGCGAGGTACGAGCTCACGGCATCCCTCCCCGCACGAGCATCGGCAGGCTCTTCATCCGCCGCTCCAGGTGGTACTCGGCGAAGCCGAAGAGCAGCCGGCGGGCCTCCCGCCGGACCCCGGGATCGGGCGCGAGCGCGCCCGCCTCGGCGAACCCGCCGCCGCCGAGCCTGGCGAGCAGGTCGAGCGCCGCCGCCGAGACGGGCTCCGCGTCCGGGGCCGCGCACGACGGACAGACCGCGCCCCCCTGGGCGACCGAGAACCGGGCCGGCGCGGGACGGCCGCACTCCGCGCAGGCCCCCAGGCTCGGATGGAACCCGGAGAGGGAGAGCAGCTTCAGCAGGAAGGACTCGGCCACGGCGGCCGGGTCCGCCGGTCGCGCCTCGAGCGCCCGCAGGCCCCCGAGCAGGAGCATGAACAGGCGGACGTTCCGCTCGTGCTCCTCGGCCACCTTGTCCGTCGCCTCGAGCATCGTCTCGGCGGCCGCGAGGAGGCCGAGGTCGCGCCGGATCGGCAGGAACGGGCTGATGATCTCGGCCTGGCTCACCGTGTCCAGGGCCCCCCGCCCCCGGTACAGCATGAGCGAGACGTGGGTGGTGGGCTCCAGGCGCGCCCCGAAACGGCTGGTCGTCTTGCGGATGCCCTTGGCCACGGCCCGGACCTTCCCCGAGCCCTGGGTCATCACGGTCACGATCTTGTCGGCCTCGCCGAGCTTCGCGGCGCGCAGCACGACGCCCTGTTCCTTGTAGAGCGGCATCGCCCGCATCGTAGCGCCCGCACGCCCCGGTACCGGGATGCTGATGTTGCGGAAGTGTTGAATCGCGCTCGCCCACGCAGCGATCTCCCGGATGCCGTCCCCGGTGAGGACGGTGATCGTCACGTGCGCCCCTCACCGGATCAGCCCTGGTCCCGGGGGTCCCGTGGTCCGGCTCGAGGCCGCCGACGGCGGCCCACCCGTCCCGGGGGAACGGCACGTGGAGCGGTTCATCGGCACGGCGCTCCGGGAGTGGGCCGACGCCCGACCCAGGCCGTCCCGGCTCTCCTGATCCTCGTGCTCGTCCAGGGCGGACGGTCGGTCCCCACGACAGCGGCCGACGCCCCCAGCCAGGCCTCGACCGTCGGGAAGGCCTGCTCCGGGCTACGGGCGCCCCTGCGGCCCGGTCCTGCATCAGCTCACGCGCTCGGCGCCGGGTTCAGCAGCGTGGTCTCCGAGAGGCAGCGACGCTCCGACCGATCGAGCCGGGGAGGCTCTGCCGCGGCATCGACCCATCCGCGGTAGCGGAACGGGACGACCTCGCGCCAGACCGTATCACCCTGCCGGTAGTAGACCACGTGCGGGCCGAGGAGGAACCGTCCGGGCTCGCCCCACTCCAGGACCACCCACACGCGGGCCGTGGCCCCGGGCTCGATCACGGTGCCCGCCACCGGTCGGATGATCGGCACGTGGCAGGACCCCTCGATCCTGGCGACCGGGGGATCGGTGAGATAGGCGCTGCTGTAGATCGAGTGCTCGCCCCCCAGGTTCGGGGAGACCTCGATCTTCAGCACCCGGACGGTGCGGCCGAGCCCACGGCCCGGGAGCTCAATCTTCAGCAGCTCGACCGGCTCGTCGCTCCTGTTGATGAGCGGCGCCATAAGGAATCCGATCCGGGCCCCGGGCGGGAAGGGGTACCCGCCTCCGACCGTGACCCCCCCCTGATAGGAAGAGCTGAGGACGTTCCCCCCGCGGATCAGCCCGTCGCCGCGGCACGCGACGAGCAGGGTGGTCGCCACGGCGAGGAGGCCGGCGCGTATCCGCCAGCCACGCAGGGGGCTGGTTCCGGCCGCTGGTCTCACACGCAAGATGCCTGGACGATCGGAGCCTCGACGGGGTCGGCCCCGTTCCCCCACAGCCATCGCTTCCCCGAGCAACCAGCCACAGCCTCCCATGTCATGAACGTGTGCGTGGCGTACGTGGCCTTGCTCTTGAGCCCCAGGAAGTCGGCGAAGGATAGCTGGAAGCCGTACTCCTGGTACTGGCCGGTATTCCGGGTCCACGGTGAGTTCCGGCCGGTCAACTCGACACGATGATCAGGATCAGGGTCAAGAGGGGGTGGGGAGTACTTGACGGTCCCGATCGTCTGGCCGCTCTTGTTCTTGTTCGGGTTGTAGTCCGAGATGGTCCCCTGCCAGTGGTGGAGGTGCCATTCCCACCAAGGGTTGCAATGCGCGCAACTGAACGCATACTTAACCCACTTGTAGTTGGCCCAGACGTACCTGTGATAAGCGCCCGTCTGCTTCCAATGACTCTCACCTTCCCTGGACGTCTCCTCGAGTAGGAACCCACCGGCGGACCATGTTCCCCCGTAGCTGATCGCAACCTGGGCCTTGGTCTCGCGCGTGTCGCTCGACCCGACCCTGTAGGTGAGGTCGCACCTCATCCCCTTCGCGCAGTTGTACGCGAGGATCCTGATGTATCGGTAGCCCTCATCAACGACCTTCACCGTGACGGGCTCGACGGTCTCTGCCTCTGTGGCCGCGAGCGTCGCCGTCGAGGCTGAGTCAGCGGGCTCGGTGTCCACCTCCACGGTCGCCTCGGTCCCGGGGATGACCGTCTCGGTGGTCGCGCCCTGCTCCCCCTGGTCCGCCGACCGCGCGAGCACCACGACGGCGAAGCTATCAGCACCGGCGTCGACCTCAGCCGCGGAAGCCGGGACCGCCACCGGTGTCGAGAAGACCCCCCGCTCGTCCGTCCACCCGGAGGCGAGCGGCTCGAGCGTGAACGCGGAGCCGATGCTCGAGGGCGGGTCCTCCGGCCACAGGTACAGCCCGACCGCAGATCCGCCGGAGGGAGCGCCGGATCCGGAGATGACCCTCACCGTAACCATCGTGGGCTCCGAACCATCCAGTGGCACCCATCCCAGGGAGAGCGCCACGGACATGAGGCAAACGGCAACTCGCGCAGGACGCATCACGCACCTCCCCGCTGCGACGGCCCCGTTGACTCGAACAGTACCCCCCCCGTCTCCGCTGTCAAGAGCGCAGGTCAGAACGGATGGGTTTCCTCGAACCGCCGCCCGAGCGCCCGAGGGTTGAGGAGATCACATGGGCTCACCCAGGCTTGGGCGGCGTCCGCGCTTCGGCGATCCTCCGCACCAGGTCGTCGAGGAGCGCGGAGGCGCCGATGCGGAAGCGCTCCGGCGTCCGCCACGCCGGTCCCAGCGCGTCCTCCACGAGCGCGAGGTACGCGAGCGCCTGGTCGGCGGCGCGGATCCCACCCGAGACCTTCACCCCGACGGCGCGGCCGGTCGCGGCGTGGAAGTCGGCCGCGGCCTGCATCATGCACAGCGCAGCCGGCGGGCTCGCGCCGGGGGCGACCTTGCCCGTCGAGGTCTTCACGAAGTCGGCCCCGGCCGCCATGGCGAGCATCGCGGCCTCGCGGATCGCGGCGCACGTCTCGAGCGCGCCGGTCTCGAGGATCACCTTCAGCCGCGCCCGCCCGGCGGCCTCGCGGGACGCGACCAGCTCCTCGAACGCCGCTCCGGGATCCCCGGCGAGGAGCGGCGAGCGGTTCAGCACGACGTCCACCTCATCGGCCCCGTCCTCGACGGCGCCCCGGATCTCGGCGAGCCGAGCCTCGAGCGGCCCCTGCGCGGTCGGGAACCCGCCCGCGGCGGCGGCGACCCGCACCGGGCTCCCGGAGAGGGCCTCGACGGCCACGGGGACGAGCGGCGGCAGGACGCACACCGCGGCGACGGGCGGGACCGTGGGGTCGGCGGGATCCGGACGGCGGGCCCGCGCGCAGAGCTCGGCGATCCGCTCCGGGGTGTCGGTGGGCTCGAGGCTCGTGAGGTCCAAGCACGTCACGAGGAGTTCGAGCGCGGCGCGGGGCTCCCCACCGGGCCGTCGCTCGGCGAGCGCCGCCGCCCGCCCCTCCAGCTCGGCCATGTCGACGGTCCTGCGCCGCGCGAGCTCCAGGGCCTCGCGCCAACCGATCGCTCCCGTCACCCGCCCATCGTACGCGGCGGGGCCGACCGCCGCCTCAGCGACCGATCAGCCGGATGCAGGCCCGGCCGGTTCGACCTGCGCGACGATCTCCTGGATACCGTCCCCGGCAAGCACCGTGATCGTCACGTGCGCCCCCGGCCGGATCAGATCGCCGCCGGGGGTCTCGTAGTCGAGCGCGAAGCCGCCGAGGAACGCTCCCTCTGGTCCTTCAAGGGCGAAGCTTCGCCCATCCGCCGAGAGCGCGGAGACGGTTCCCGTCACCTCGTACTGGCGCGGCAGCGGCGGTGGTCGGATCAGGAGCCACGTCACGACGGCTCCGAGTACGATCCCCGCCACGAGGCCGACGCCGAAGAGTGCGGAGCCACGCCGCTGCGCGGCGGGCCTTGCCGGCCCGCGCTGCTCTCGCTTCACGCGCTCACCCCTGCCAGCGAGCCCCGGACCCTCGGGCCGGATCCCCTATCCAGCCTCCGATCCCCACTTGCAGGTCGTCTGCAGGTCATCTGACCAGCATATCCGGACCTGCACCCGCTTCGCGTAGCCGTTGGCGGGCTTGTAGCGGAACTCCGAGCCACCCCCGAGACCAACATAGTCACAGCAGCCCATGCCAAATTGGTTGGTCCAACCGAAGTCGAAGCGGGTAGCCGGGTCGATGTAGAGCACGCCGTACTTCTGCGGACGGATCGTGAACGAGTGACTGACGGAAGCCTCCACCCCTGGCGCGACGGACGTGAGCGTGATCGTGATGTCCTGGCTCCCCGAGGATAGTTCCTTCGTGCCGTTCGGCCTCCACTCCACGAAGGCCTGACCCTTCGGCGGCGACACGAGGCGGTTCCTCAGCCGAGCCTCCGTGAGCTGGTGGAAGAAGTTGCCTCCCTTGGCAGAGCCGGTCCCGTAGAGCTCACGGTAGTCGTAGTTCGGGTCGGAGTCTCGCTGGGATGGCTTGTAGAACTTGAACGAGGCGGCGGCGTAGGCATGGTCGTTCGTGTTCGAGTTCGTGCTGTTGCTCGCGACCTCCAGGACGTGGGTCGCGAGGAGCGTGAGCCCGGTCTGGGACAGGAGCGGCGATGGACCGCCGTCGCGCTCCCTACGGATCTCAGGCCGGTGAGGAGGAGTCGTCAGTGCCACGAGGTCCAGGCCCGGACCCGTGGTCAGGATCCCGATGGGAAGGTTCGGGTCGAAGGCACCATCCGACGGGAAGTTCAGGATCAGCGAGCCTCGGGGGAAATACAGGGTGGTGTGCCCACCCCTCGCGTCGGCCGAGACCAGCGTGTCGCAGTTCGCCTCGTCCCGGTTGGTCAGCCTGATGCTCGCACCCGCCCCCGTGATCGCGCCGGCGACGTCGTGGGCGACCTCCCCACCGCCCGGGTCCGCCGGCGGGACCCGGCAGCGGAGGCGAGCTGGAAGCGTGACAAGGACGTCCCTCGCTGTTTCCTGGGTCCCGATCGCGGTGGCCATCGTGGCGCAGAGGGCCCGCTGAGGATCACCCACGACCTCCCCTGACCTGGTCGACGGGCAGGTCGTCCACGGCGCCGAGGTCTCCGCGCGGGCCGGCCCCGCCCCGTCCACACCGACGGCGAGCGATGCCACGAGCGACAGCATCACGACCCCCGCCCCGAGTCTCCACGCACTACCCATACTCCACCTCCGGGAGCAGCATGGTTGCGCGGATGATAGACAGAGAGAGAGAGAGAGAGAGAGACAAGCTGCTCGGACCGGAGCATGGGTGGAAGATCCGGCGGTTCGGGGTCCGGCAGGCGAGCCGGGGCTCGCCAGAGTGGAGGGTTGCGCGTCTACCCCTCCCCGAGCACCGACAAGATGCGCTCGGGGGCGGAGCCCGGGCAGAGCGATCCGCCGACCCCCGAGGCGCGAGCGGCCTCAGATCCTCCCCGCCCAGATCCCGACCGGGCGGAACCGCAGCGGGACGTCGACCAGGACGAGCTCGGAGGGCTCCTCGGCCCGGATCAGGAGCGACGGCTGGTCGGTGACCTTGGCCGCGTCCCCCGTCGAGACCGGCTCGTCGTCGAAGGACGCTCGACCCTCGATCAGGTAGACGTACGCGCCTCGCCCCGCCCCGATCGCGTGCGTCACCTCGACCCCCGGCTCGAGGCGCGCCACGTACAACCCGGCGTCCTGGTGGACCGCGACCACCTCCCCGCCCTCCGGCCCCACCACCCGGAGCAGGCGGTTCGTCCGGTCCTCGCGCGTGAACACGCGTTGCTCGACCGAGGGCGGGAGGTCCGGGGTGTCGGGCAGGATCCAGATCTGGATGAACCGCAGCGGCTCGGTCGACGAGCCGTTCTGCTCGGAGTGGTAGGCGCCCGAGCCCAGGGTCATCCGCTGGACCGAACCGGCCGGGAGGACCCCATCGTTGCCGAGCGAGTCCTCGTGGCGGAACGTCCCCTCGACGACGTACGTGAGGCCCTCCACGTCCCGGTGCGGGTGGAGCGGCCAGGTCGCGCCGGGGACCAGCCGGTCGTCGTTGAAGACCCGCATCGCCCCGAATCCGTCGTTCTCGGGGTCCCGGTAGTGGTCGAACGAGAAGTGCCAGCGGGCGTGGAACCACCCGCCCTCGACGTCGTAGATCTCCCGGTCCCGCCGGATCCTGAGCACGGTCCCAACGGTACCGCCACGCCGGCCCGCCGTCCCGGCCCCGGATCAGAACCCGAGGCGCTCGAGGGCGCGGGGGTCCCGCTGCCACTCCTTGAGGACCTTCACCCGGAGGTCCAGGAACACCCGCGTCCCGAGCAGGAGCTCCATCTCCTCGCGAGCCCGGGTGCCGATCGTCCGCAGCATCTGCCCGCCCTTGCCGATCACGATGCCCTTCTGGGAGTCGCGCTCCACCACGATCGTGGCGGCCACGCGCGTGAGGTCGCCCTCCCGCTCGATCTCCTCCACGACCACGGCGATGGAGTGGGGGACCTCCTCGCGGGTGAGCGCGATGGCCTTCTCCCGCACGATCTCGGCCAGGCGGACATCGAGGGGCTGATCCGTCACCTCGCCGGGCGGGTACAGCGGCGGCCCCTCGGGCAGGCGCGCCACGATGAGCTCCCGGAGCTCGTCCACGCCGCGGCCGGTCTTCGCGGAGACCGGGACGATCTCCTCGAAGGGGGCGAGATCCGCGGCCGCCTGCAGCTGCGGGAGGGCGTCCTCCCGGCGGCGCAGGAGGTCCACCTTGTTCACGGCGCAGAGCGCCGGGACGCCGGCTCGCCGCACCTGGTGCTCGGCCACGTAGGCGTCGCCGCGCCCGACGCCCGCGGCGGCGTCAACCACGAGGACGACCGCGTCCACCCCCGAGGTGGCCTCCCCCACCACCTCGTTCAAACGCTCGCCGAGGAGCGTCCGCGGCTTGTGGAAGCCGGGGGTGTCGGTGAACACGACCTGGTAGTCGTCGGTCGTGAGGATCCCACGGATGCCGCGACGCGTGGTCTGCGGCTTGTCGGAGACGATCGCCACCTTCTGACCGACGAGCGCGTTCACGAGCGTGGACTTGCCGACGTTCGGCCGGCCGACGACCGCGACGATGCCCGAGCGGAAGCTCACGGCTCCACGAAGGAGGAGGCGTCGAAGGCGGCGGGCAGGAGCTCCGCCAGGTTCCACGAGGCCCGCCGTCCCCCGAGGGTCTCCGAGACGACGAGCGCGTCCGGGCCGAACTCGTGGAGCACCTGCCGGCACCCGCCGCACGGCGGCGTCGGCTCGTCCTCCCCCGCGACGACCGCCACGGCCTGGATCCGGCGCCGCCCCGCGAGCACGGCCGCCGCCACGGCGTTCCGCTCCGCGCACACCGAGAGCGGGTACGACGCGTTCTCCACGTTCACACCCCGGTAGATCCGCCCGTCGGCGAGGACGGCGGCGCCGACGAGGAAGCGCGAGTACGGCGCGTACGCGCGGCGCCTCGCCGCCCGGGCCGCCGCCACCAGCCGCTCGATCTCCTCCTTCGACGGCCCCGGTCGCGGACTCATCCCGCGGTCACCTCCTCCTCCTGCGAGTCACCCTCCTCCTCCCGGCGGGTGATGAGCACCTTCGCGATCCTGCGGCCCCGCACCTGCTCGGCGGTGAACACGAGGTCGCCGAAGCGCACCTCCTGTCCCTCCTGCGGGATCTGACCGAGGAGGCCGAGCACGAGCCCCCCCACCGTGTCCCAGCCGTCGTGCGGCAGCTCCACCCCGAGGAGCTCGTTCACCTCGTCGATCGGGACCCTGCCGTTCACCCGGTACGTCCCCTCGGCGACCTCGACGACCTGGGGCTCCTCCCGGTCGTACTCGTCGGCGATCTCGGCCACGAGCTCCTCGAGCAGGTCCTCCATCGTCACGAGCCCGACGACCGAGCCGTACTCGTCGGTGACGAGGGCCACGTGGAACTTCTGACGCTGCATCTCGCGGAGGAGATCGGCGACCTTCTTCGACTCGGGCACGAAGTGCGCCTCCCGGACGATCTCCGTGAGCGGCATGTCGTGCTTGCCCTGGTGCAGGGCCTTCAGGACGTCCTTGGCGAACACGAAGCCGACGACGTCGTCCAGGTCCCCCCGGTAGACGGGGATACGGGAGAACCCGTGCTGGAGCACGAGCGCCTGGACGTCACGGAGCGTGCCATCCGCCTCGATGGCCACGATGTCCGGCCGCGGCACCATGACCTCGCGCACGATCGTGTCGCCGAACTCGAAGATCGAGTGGATCAGGTCCTTCTCCTCGAGCTCGATGCTGCCCTCCTCGTGGCCGGCCTCGACCATCGCGCGGAGGTCCGCCTCGGAGACGAACGGCCCCTGCTTCAGCCCCTTGCCCGGCAGCAGTACGTTGGCGAGCCCGATGAGGGCCCGGGTCGGCAGGGCGAGGGCCCGCCCGAGGAACCACACGAGCGGGGCCACGGCCAGGGCCGCCCGGTCGCTGTGGAGGACGCCGAAGGTCTTCGCCATCGCCTCCACGACCACGAAGTAGAGGAGCGTGAACCCGACCGAGGCGAGGGTCACGCCGAGTCCCCCGAAGCTGCGCTCGGCGAGGATCGCGACGACGATCGCCGAGCCGTTCTGGCAGAACATCACGGCCAGGTAGACCGCGTTGAGGAACCTGGGCGGGTCCGACTCGATCCGCTCGAGCGTGACCGCGTTCCGCCGCTTCTCCTCCACGAGGGCGAGCGCACGCACACGCGTCATCCGCGTGAGCGCCGCCTCCGAGATCGCGAGCACCGTCCCGAGCGCGACGAGCACGACGACGAGGAGCCACAGCCAGGTCACGGGACCCGCACCCCCGAGTAGCGCTCCTGCAGGGCCCACATCCGCGCGCGCTCCCCCTCCTCCTCGTGGTCGTGCCCGAGGAGGTGGAGGATCCCGTGCACGAGCAGGAGCCTGAGCTCGCCCGCCGGGTCGGCTGGGTTGTTGCGCGCCGCCACCGCCGGGCAGATCACGACGTCCCCGAGCAGCCGCGTCCCCTCCTCGTCCACCTCGTCCAGGGGGAAGGCGAGCACGTCCGTCGGGCCGGGCTCGCCGAGGTAGCGTTCGTGGAGCTCGGCCATCTCCGCCTCGTCCACGAAGGAGACCGACAGCTCCGCCCGGGCCGCCCCCTCGCCCCGCAGGCACGCCTCCGCGAGCGTCACGAGGCCGCCCACGTCGACCGGGACGCCCTGGCGGTCGTCCACGAGGATCCTCGGGGTATGGTCGCCCTCAGCCATCGGCCCGCGCCCGCCGCTCGGCGTGCCGGCGGTACGCCTCCACGATGTCCTGCACGATCCGGTGCCGGACCACGTCCCTCGCCCCGAGGTGCACGAACTCGATCCCCTCGATCCCCGACAGGATCTCCTCCATCATCGCCAGACCCGAGGTCTGCCCCGGCGGCAGATCGATCTGGGTCACGTCCCCGTTCACGACCACCTTGGACCCGAACCCGAGCCGGGTGAGGAACATCTTCATCTGCTCGGGAGTGGTGTTCTGGGCCTCGTCGAGGATGATGAACGCGTCATTCAGAGTTCTACCCCGCATGTACGCGAGGGGCGCCACCTCGATCGTGCCGCGCTCCATGAGCCGCGGCAGCGTGTCGGCGCCGGTCATCTCGAAGAGCGCGTCGTACAGGGGGCGCATGTAGGGGTCGATCTTCTCGTAGAGCGTGCCCGGCAGGAACCCCAGCCGCTCCCCAGCCTCCACCGCGGGGCGGGTCAGGATGATCCGCGAGACCTCCTTGTCCTGGAGCGCGCGGACGGCGGTCGCCACCGCGAGGTAGGTCTTGCCCGTCCCCGCAGGGCCGATGGCGAAGGTCACCGTGGCGCGGCGCATCGCGTCCACGTACCGCTTCTGCCCCAGGGTCTTCGGGGCGATCCCCTTGCCGCGGCTCGTGAGCAGGACGTCCCCGAGCACCTCGCTCGGCCGCGCCTCGTCGCCCTTGATGAGCTCGATGGACCTGCCTACGGAGGCCGCCGTGAGCTCGTGCCCCCGCTCGAGCAGGGAGAGGAGCTCCTCGAACAGCAGGCCCACGCGCTCGGTCTCCTCGGGGGAGCCCGAGATCGTGATCTCGTTGCCCCGGACCACGATGTCCGTGTCGAACGCCGCCTCGACGAGCTTGAGCAGCTCGTCGCGCTGACCGAGGAGCGCGACCATGTTCTGGTCGCCGGGCACGAGGATCTTCACCTGGGTGCGCGTCTCGCCCAAACGATCCCGTCCGGGGCTCCTCCCCGTTCCCTCCTCGGTCGTCTTCGCGCCGCCCGTCGCGGCTGCCTCTCGCATCCTACCCCGCCCGCGGGCCCGGCTCGCGTCCGTCATCCGGGCGGCCACCCCATCGGCCGGCCGCCGAGCAGGTGGAGGTGGAGGTGCTCGATGTGCTGCCCACCCTCGCGTCCCACGTTCGTCACCAGGCGCCAGCCCCGCTCCGCCAGGCCCTCCTCGCGCGCCACCCGTTGGGCCGCCAGGAACAGCTCGGCGAGCATCCCGGCGTGGTGCTCGCGGACCTCCGCCGCCGAGGCGATGTGCTCCCGCGGGATCAGCTGGACGTGGACCGGCGCGACCGGGGCGATGTCGCGGAACGCGAGGACGGCGTCGGTCTCGTAGACGATCCGCGCGGGCTCCTCGCGCGCGACGATCCGACAGAACACGCAGCCCCTCACGACCCCTCCCCGGGCTCGGGGCGCCGCAGGGTCCCGACCCCACGGCCGCGACGCCCCACGGGATGCCCCCGGAGCTCGGCGAGGCGCTCGAGGAGGCGGCGCTCCTCGTCGGTGAGGTCCGTCGGGGTGAGGACCCGGATCTCCACGAAGAGGTCGCCTCGCCCACGCCGACCCAGGTTCGGTAGCCCCCGGCCCTTGAGGCGCACCACGGTCCCCGACGGGGTCCCCGGCTCCACCCGGATCCGCTCGGGCCCGTCGAGGGTCTCGATCTCGAGCTCGACCCCGAGCGCCGCCTGCTCCATGGGAACCTCCAGCACGGCGAAGAGGTCCTGTCCGCGACGCTCGAAGACCGGGTGCTCGGCCACCCGCACCTGCACGTAGAGGTCCCCCGGACGCCCTCCCGCGACCCCGGCGTTGCCGGCGCCCGAGACCCGGAGCTCGAGCCCGTCGCTCACCCCCGGCGGGAGCTCGATGGGGACGGAGCGCAGGGCGGCGACCCTCCCCCCGCCGTGGCAGCGAGGGCACGGGGTGAGGATCTCCTCGCCGGTCCCCTCGCAGGCTGCGCAGGTCCGGGCCGTCATGACCGTCCCGAAGATGCTCCGGCGCACCTCCTGCACCTGCCCCGTCCCGCCGCAGGTCCGGCACCGGCTGGGCCCCGTCCCGGGCTCGACCCCCGAGCCCCCGCAGGCCTCGCACGGCTCCAGGCGCTCCACCTCCACGGCGCGCTGCGTCCCGAACGCGGCCTCCTCGAAGGTGAGCTCCACCTCCGCGTAGAGGTCCTCGCCGCGACGCGTGCGGGTGCGGCGCACGACGGTGCGACGCCCGAAGCCCCCCGTCCCGAAGAACGCCTCGAAGATGTCGGCGATGTCCCCGAAGGGGAAGTCCATGGGCCCCAGGCCCTGCCCGTAGCGGTCGTACTGGGCCCGCTTGTCGGGGTCCGAGAGGATCTCGTAGGCGGCGGCGATCTCCTTGAAGCGCTCCTCGGCGTCCGCGGAGCGGTTCACGTCGGGGTGGTACTGGCGCGCGAGACGCCGGTAGGCCCGCTTGATCTCCTCCTGGGTGGCGTCGCGCGGGACCCC
>FWWL01003051.1_pt1 | contig 32003 bp, 48 predicted proteins | sample 2228331 | NCBI WGS metagenome assembly FWWL01 (sample SAMEA103939775, study PRJEB20133) | metagenome
CGTCGCATCGCGCGCACGTTTGAGGGGCGTGTGGGGTAACCCGTGGGGGTTCGAGTCCCCCCCTCGGCACAAAAAACCCAGTCCCCTTCTACAATCTTCACACGCTGCCCCGTAAAAGTGATACCCCAAAAAATAGCCCAAAATCACCCTAGTTGTGTGAGGTTCTCTCAAGCCCTCGACTCCTACTTCCTCTACATGGCCGTCGCAGGCCGATCCAAGCGCACACAAGAGCTGTATCGCGAAATCCTCGGCCGCTTCCTCGCCTTCATCGGTGACCAACCCTTAGCAGATATAGCCCCGAACGATCTCCGCGCCTACGTCGCCCATCTCCAAAGCCAAGGCCGGAAAAATAGTACGATCAACATCCACCTACGCGCCATCCGCGCATGCCTGAACTTCTTCCATAGTGAAGGACTCTTACCCGAAAAAATCACCGAAAGAGTGAAACTACTCCGTACCCCAAAACAGTACCCCTTCGTCCTCAATGACCTGCACATACAAGCCATCATCCGCGCTGCCGCACAAGCAAAGCACACATGGGCAGGCCTCCGTAACTACACCATACTCCTCACCTTCTTAGACACCGGCATAAGACTCAAAGAGCTCCTCTCTCTCACCCTCAATGACCTCGACCTCACCCACCATACACTCCACATCACCGGCAAGGGAAATAACACACGAGAAGTCTTCTTTGGACGACGCCTAAGCCGCATCCTATGTGACTGGCTCGAAATGAGAACCCTCTCACTCCCCGGCAACGCCCTCTTTTGCACCCGCCACGGTAGCCCCCTAAACCGCCGCTACGTCATCGAGATCATTACGAACCTAGCTCATCGCGCCGGTATCCAAGGCGTACGCTGTAGCCCACATACCCTGCGACATACCTTCGCTACACTCTTCATCCGCAACGGCGGTGACCCCTTCACCCTACAACGGCTCCTAGGACACTCGGATATCTCAACAACAATGATCTACGTCCACATGACAGGCACTGCCCTCAGAGAAGCACACGCCAAAGCAAGCCCCGTCGATAGACTCCATGACTCGCTCCCTCACATGGTGACCAATGTCCATACCCCCAAACAACGTGAATGTAATGAATATCATAGACACGGGGTCGAGAAAAACTATACTAAGAGCCGGAGAGTGATACCATGACCTACATACAACAGACAGCACAAGGCCCAACCTACAAGGGCTACACCCTAGAACAGCTCAGGCAAGCCTGGGAAAAGGTCAAGCCCCATACGCATTGGAAAGACGAGATCAACACATTCGTGACCCTCAAAGACGAGCACGACGTAGATCGCATCAGAGCCGCCATCGAGTTCTATACCAGCTCGCGAGCACACATCGAACGAATCAATGCCTTCGAGCATCGCTATTGGGTACGAGCCGACGGCTACCGAAAAAGCATAGGAGCATAACCATGCAAAGATCATTCTGGCCTGAAACGGATCAGTTCATCGTAAGCTTCGATGTCCCTGTAGCACGCCAGGGATCATTCCAGCGCCGCCTCAACCGCATCAAGCGCTTCTACCATATAATAAGAGTTTTGCAATCGGTCTGTGAGTGCATCGGCCTCTCCGCAGCGCTCGCCGTCTACAACACTGCGATTGCATATGGCGGCCGCGCCCGCGTCTACCTCGCTCAAAAAACCCGCGAATCGCCAAACTGGACCGACTACGAAAAAGATAAGACGAGCAAAAAGTATGACGTCGATCTCCAGCACGGCGTCGACTATTGGGAGAGCACCAACGATGCCCCACTCGTAAAGCTCACCTATGATCGGCAATTCCCAAGACTTGCTTTAGAAGAAAGGAGGTGAACTATGCTCAAGAGAGTGATCACTCTCATCGCCCTAGGGCTCATGGTCGCCGCACCGGCGCTCGCCAATGAGAAAAAGCCAGCCACAAATGCGCCGACCATAACCTACGTTCCGGGACCGAATGGAACAGTCTGCAAAACCGTCAAGACCCCATCCGGTACCCTCATATCCGGTTGCGTGAAAATCGTCGTGAAGACCGTATCAAAGTAAGCCACCCCGCGCCCAGGGCCCAGAGCGACCCTGGGCGCCTCTCTCCCCCTATCAGTGTTATGTTCGTCACAGTCATGGCCACCAGAGCCATCATCTATGCCCACCTCTTCGCCCCAATCCGCGTCTCATACCGCTTCCCACGCCATAAACAAAAAAGCCTCTTGTCCTTCGCTATAAACTCTAAGACATCAACCTCAAAGAAGCCGTTCTGTACATAGATTATGCTCATGCCCTGCCCCCATATCCGCCCGCTATCCCAATGCGGCCTCGGATAGCAAAGACATCCCTGCACAAACGCCCCGTTGAGCTTGCCCTCATAGTCTGTCTGCGAATAAATGTCCTTCCGATGCCAATGCCCAATCAAAACAGGCTTCAAGAGACGCTGAAAGACAGCCCGCGCTATGTTCACCGCGTTCCCCCAAAGCCTAATCGTGTGACCATGAGTAATGTAAAGCTTCCCCACCCTGACCTGCGGCGCCGTGAAATCCTCACGGCGCTGAGGCTCTTGTGCCTGCCTCACATAAAGAATGCCACACTCCCGTAATCCAAGCTCGTCTTCAATGTCGACTAAATCGCTCAGCTCCGGCGCCCGCCGCCATAAGTACATTTGCATCCGCAGCTCGTGATTGCCCTCAACGTAAACCCACGTCGCCTTGGGAGCCATGCCCTTCAAAAACACAATCCTCTCCGCACATCGCTTGACCTCTTCACCAAACCGCGCCCGCCTCTCCGGCGGCACCGGAAACCGAGATATCCCGAAAAAATCGACAACGTCCCCGTTCAGAACGACAATATCGGGACGCGCCGCGTCGATAATCTTGCGCGCTAAGATCATCGCGTCAGGGTCCTCGTACGGAAAGTGAAGATCGCTCAGCACCGCAACCGTGTACCCGCTCCCTATGAACTCTATAGACGTGCCCCGCCTCACATACCTCACCATACACCCCCCATGAAGGTTTTATTCAACAAGCTTGTTGCGCGAAAGGTGTATCACGTCATAGTGCTGCACAACGTGATACACCTTCGCCATGTTGTCGAGGGCCTGGAAAGGCCGTGTGCAGAGAAGATCACTCGCGTGCCACCCCATCACACGCTTCACATCCCACAACGTAAGCGATGGGGAGAGCTTGATCACCGCTACCCCGCCGTTACGCATGTGAACCACGATGATCTTTCCTAATCCTAAAGAGACTCTTGATCGCACCCGGTAACCCTATGATGAAAGAACGAAGCTGCCTATCACGCACGAGGAGCAATACCAGAACGAGCGTGAGAAGAAGAGACTGAAAGATGAAAAGCGCTGTCTGGATACGCGTGTAGAGCGATAAGCTGTCGCCAAGCTCCTTCAAGCTCACGTACGCCTCAAGCGCCGCCTTGCTCACCTCGTCCGGAACCGTAACCTCAACGTTTATAATCTGCATTCGTACCTGCTCCAATCCACCTCATTCATCCGCCCGCGGAACGGAAGCCGGTCATAGAGAACGTCCATCGTGACGCTCAGCGTCGGCCCAATCGCAAAGACAATGCTCTCCGCGTTCACCGTCCAACTCTCCCTATACTCCAACCCATACCGCTCGCCACGCACGATCGCACCCTTGAGCGTCTCACGATCGCGCTCCCCCCAGTCCTCAGCGCCCTGACAGAGCCTCACCGTTTCAGTCTCAACCGGCGATGCCGATGCCAAAACCTTCTCCCAATCTGCAATAACAGACTGGGCAACCGACCAGAGCGAAATGCGAATAAGCCCAACCGTCACCCCAATCAGCTCAAAGCACTGACACCCATAGTCGTAAACGTAGTTCCCCCCACCAGAATACCCGAAGAAGACCGAAGCGGTGTGCAGGATGTCCCCAAATCCTAATATCTGCGGATCAGAATGTGCGGACAAGATTGTCCCCCTTGTGGGCATGAAGACCCGCTCCGCTAGACCTCCCGGCCCATCCCACCACAAATACCCCGTCACGTAGATCGCGTCCCCACGATCCCACTCTGACGTATCAACCCTGATAAAATCGCCCACCACGCCGAGGTTGTTCCTTATTCTAAATACCACGAACTCATTGAACACACGCTCGAAAACGATCTCGGCCTTTTGCCCCTTGATCCGACCGCCTATGCCTGCATGGCCTGCAACGTAGAGCGTAAGCCGCACAGTCCGCCCCTGGTCGTCCTCGGCCTCAAAGCAATGCCTCGCACTGAAGCCGTAAATGTACTCGTCCGTCGCCTTCACCAGCGTCGCCGTACACTGAAAGAAGATGTCCGTGAACCGAGTCTCAGAAAGGTAGAGACCCACAGTATACGGCTCAACCTCACGCGCAAAACGAGCATAGAGCTCATCTCGCTCATGTGTCCCTGCCCCCGCCGCCATGAAGAAAAGCATAAGAAGAACCGCCGATAGCCTACCCATGACTATCCCCCCTTGTCTGTGATCTGTACCGTGTTCTCGTCGAGATCAAACAGCGCAATACAGCCATCAATGAACCGCATCCCGATCGCCCCCGCGCGCTTGTCACGATCATCGCCCGCAATGACGATGATCTCCTCATCCCCATACTCACACCCGCACTCGCCGCATATGTCGCTCAGCTTCGCTATGTAGAACTCAAACTCAACGATCGACCCGTCAGCTAACTGATAGGGCGCCTTCCCCGCAACCTCTAACCCAAGCTTCTTGATCACGCTGGGTGGAAGCGAGATGTAGCCGTTGAAACCCGTGTCGACGAGAAATTTCATCCACCCAGCGCGCGTCTTAAGTTGCACAAGCGGTATCCTATTTGCCGTGATGTTTCCTACGACGTTCCTCAGTGCGCAGCCCATACGTGCTCCTTGGTAACGTGAAGACCGCGCCGTAGCCGATCTTCGTGAGATATATCTTCTTCTTTTCGTTCTTGCCGTTCCGCGCGCTCCTCACAGCCTGAACCGGTGAGGCCGCGAGAAAGACCTGACCGTCCTCAGTGATCGCTGCGTACTGCCCCTTCTTCGCCTTCACCTTCAAAAGCGCCCGCTTGATCATCGCTTCCATGTATCGCCTTTCTCACGATGTACTTCAACATCTCCCTGTGAAGACGCTGATCTTCTTTGATCGACTTCACGAGGTCCTTGAGGATGAGCGTGTTCTGCGCAATCTGCTCACGATACGCCTCACGCTCCTCTCTAATGAGAAGGAGTCGTCGGCGCACCTCAATGAGGTACGCGATTGCGCCGACGACCCCAAAGACAAATCCCAACGCGCTGAAGATCGTACTCAGCTCCATGCGTCATTGCCTTATCGCCGACTTGATGAAGTCGATTACCTTCCCCGTGTCCAGCGAAACCGTAAGCGAGAAGACGGGAACGGCATGGGGGAGCTTCACCAGGGATTCGAGCGAGATCACGCCCGCAAACGCAGGCAACTCTATATACGTGCTCACGCCCACCATCCCCGCAACGCTCACACCGCTCAAGCCCATGCCAACCTCAAAGCCGCCATTGATCCCAAACTGAGCGCTCCCCCAGTCACCCTGGGCATACCGCGCAACGCTCAGCCCGCCTAAAACGATCACCGTCTCACCGTCCGTGAAGGCAGATACCTTCACAGGACCATAGCCCACCGTCACATCCGGAACCGCCTTCAGGGCCTCGTCATAAATAGACCGAAGCCCCGCGTAGATGTCGACTTGCTGCGCGTCCACGCCCGCAGAGAGCATGAACGCCATAAAAAAAAGAAGCGCAGTGACGCGCATAAACCATACCCCCTTATACTGAGATTTACTGCGCCTTGCTCAGGAACGCCTTGTACACGAGCGTCGCTATCGCGAAGACCTCGCCCATCGCCGCGAGCGGATCGATGGGAGTATCGAGCCCGCCGAGCGCCGGGGAAAGGAAGGTCTTCACACCGAGCGCAAGCGTGAACGACACAAAAACGCTCAACGCGAACGCGACCTTGCCCTGCGCCGCCCCCTTGAAAAGGTTAATGACAAACGGCGCGATCACCCCGGTTATCACAAGCGCGATCTGCTCTATCATAGTATCACCCCCTCTCAGAGTAACTCTACCTGCACAATATGCATCTCCGCCCAGAACGACGGAGAGTTATTTACGAGCGTCATGGTGAGACGTAAATTCCTATCCAAATTAGAATTCTGATCCGCTTGACTCCATCCCAAGCGATCATACGGAATATTAAAATCCACGTTGATGTCACCAACCCCGCCGTACGGCGCGTCCCCCAAATCCCCTAACCATGAGATCATATGTAATACCTGCGCGCTCGTACTGTTCTTCGCAAAAACTGTAAAGATAATGTGCAATGGCCTGTTATAGTCCCCATAAGGAATATTTGAGTAAGTATGAGTTATATAATCATCCCCATAATACCCCTTAATCTGTACCGAACGTGAGTTGTCCCAGTTATTGTATATAGCACCCACCGCCGTGACCCGTATCGCTCTGTTCGTCCCTAGTGTCCCACCAGGGACAGTCATAGAGAATACTTCTACCTCGCCATTCTGGTCAACAGTGACCTGCGATACCTGACGCGCGATAACCTCGACAAAAGTGCCGCCAGCACCAACAAATTCTTGGAACGTCGTCCCGTCGTTGCTGTACTCCCACTTCGAGCTCGTGACGTTATACCTGATCGCGGGCAGGTTCGCCGCACCGGTGTTCGCGTAGAGGTACTTATCCCCCGACGTAGTACCGTCTCCGATAAAGAGCGCATCCTCTTTGAAACGGATGAGCTCTTTATCGTTCACGTCGTCGTAGAAGAGCCAATCGCGCCCACCAGAGACGTCAGCGATCACGATGACCCCGTCATTATTCGCGTCTTTGAACGTCGTCGGATCAATGAGGTTCGCCATCTTCGTGTATAGATACGCTGCTCCCGCAGACCTGCGCCCAGTCTATCACGGATAGGGGGCCGTGCTCAGGGATCACATAGCCCTCTCCCCGCGGAATCTCCGCTAAGAATGGGTTGCGGAGCACCATGTACCGTCTTCGCTCAAGCTCTCTTCTCTCTTTCCGGTTCATCCTTCGCTTCATCGCCGAGCTTGTGCAGCACGCGCAGGACAAGCCTCGCAGCCTGCCCGCCCCACTCTATCCTCTCAATACGCTCACGTAAGAACGACACACATACGTCCTCTAGCACCATCACAGGATCGACTCCCTGCTTGAGCCTGATCGCCCTTACCCGACGCCCGACATCCTCATAGATGACCGGCCTGCCGTCTTCGTCATACCGTACGCTTGCCACCCTCTCGATCGCCGACAGGCATCGGTCGAAAAGCACGAGCTCTGAGCCTCTCACTGGGAGATTGTAGAGCGCTGCTACGAATACCTCGACCTCGCGGTCCGATTCGAGCCGTATCTCCTTCATGCCTCACCCCTATCACGCACGTGTATTCCCCCATACCCTTCACATCCTTGATCACATACTCCCCGCTCTCAAGGATGAGCTCCTTCCCCGATACGTCGCCGAGATCACCCTGCACGTAAACCTCAACGCGTAAAAGCCTACCGCCGCGTATCACATACCGCACCCGACCGCGCCGAAGCTCGCCGCCAACTACTACAGCCTGCTCCGGAACCTTGGGAACACGATCAAAAATAGAGATGTCCATAGCCTCTCACCCGACCGGAACCTCTAAAACCATCCAAAACGTGTCCTCATACAGAATGGTCACCTCATTAATGGTCTTGTTCGCCGTCCCAATACCCTCAGATACCTCACCCGCCATGTCTAAGTATCCCCCAGATTTCCATTGATGATAGGAACGAGCATCATACGTAAAGTCGGGGTCTAACACGCCTTTGAACTTCAGAAAATGATGGATATATAAATAGACGTTGGTATACGTCCCCGCTTCCAGAACGCTGTATAACTCATTCCCATACCCCGGCCAAAATGACCCCATGTGATTGATCTGTATGTCATTTGTGTCTAACCAGAGAAACCAGTCCGTAAACCCCATGAGCTCACCCGCGATCGCTATCACTACCCAACGATACCCCTCAGGGATGGTGAACGACCTGCCAGACCAAACTTCGGTGTATTCAGTGTCAGGATCAACGATGAAGCCGCTATCGATGATGCTCGTCGTCTTCCCAACGCGCGGCTTCTCTTCTACCTGTTCTGACGGTATAGACTCACGCCCGGCCCTGTCAATAGCCGTGAGCCGCACCGCCATGTACGGCACGGCCGTCGACCCGCCAGAATAGATCGTTTCAACGGGCAATCGGACTGGCGTCATGTCGGCGAGGTGCTTCACATGGTACGTCGTCTCATCGGCGATGTCGATATCAGGGATGCCGGGGGTGAGCGACGATGCGGCGTACACGAAGTATCGGGCGAAGGATTCAAGCGGCTTACCTCTTTCATTGACGGTGACAGGGTTAAATTCAATGATGACCTCGCCGATGCCGCCGTGCGCGGTGACTCCTTCCGGAGTCGCTGGCGCAGCGTCGTCTCCAACGCCGACGCGCTGGTCGGTCTGATCGGATTTATCATCCCCGCCAGGCCTGGTTCTAGGATCGCGCCGGAGATGATTCTCGATCTCCCTGACGACGCCGCGCCGGACCCCGCGCAGCGTCGTCCGCGCCACCCCACCGGCCTCAACAGAGATGGATATCCCCGTTACCGCTATGTCCCCGCCTTGTGATGCCGCTAGGGTGATCACATCATACGGCTCGATGAAGTACAACGCCCCTGGTGCAACGACCTGGTCGGTGGGCGCTATGTCTTTGAGGTCATTCAAGATGTACCCTGCCAGATCGTATGCTTCCTGGTAGGTGTCGATGAGGCTCGTCTCATCTTCAACGATCTTCATCCTGCGCGGGCCGTACTCGTTGATGGATGAAGCATCGCTCCGCTCGACGAAGAGGACGCCGCGCGGAGCGCCGGGGACCGGCACCGCCCCCAAGGCAATATCTGCATCAGGATCACGCGATCTGTAGATCACACGGATGATGTTCCGGACGTTCGCGTCGGAGTAGTTCAGCGTAGTTTGCTTGTAGTCGCTCAGAGTCTCCGTTCCGCCGACTACGAGCGGATCGGAGAGCACGAGCTCGAACGCCCCCGTCGCCTCATAGTACTTCTCGCGGAGATCGTACCCGGTTGCGAAGAAGAGCTTTTGGAGAGCGTCCCACACGCTAATCTCTGAGACCTTGTATGGATAGACGGTGTAATTGGGATCATGGACGACGCGGAGCGTTATGGCGCCTTGTCCGAACTCCTCGTCTAAGATTTGCTGCGCCACTACCGTGGCGCTCTCGTATGCGTCCTTGTTCCCGACGCGCCAGACCTCAGCCCCGCGCGCAGCAATAGGATAGACAAGCTCATCCATGATGAACCTGTCTTGGAGCCGTTTTTGTATCCGCCCGCGACAGCGTATGGAGACGGTATCACCCATGTCCGCACGCCGCTCACAGATAACCTCATCTCCCGTGAGGCCGTCAAAGACGAGGTCCCAGCGAGAGTCGGAAGGATCGGGATAGGACGTGTCTGAACCGACGAGCATGTAGACCTTCACGGGCTTGTTCGGCTTGAGCGTGTCGTTGTAGATGGAGCCTGAGCCAGGACGTAAGTCATCCTGTGAGGGATGGTTCGTAAAGTCTAGAGAACAGACCCAGCCTTTGCTGTCGACGTCGGTAGAGAGCTCTACCCGCTTAGCTCTCCCTGTTAAGTCTTGATTGTTAATGACAATGCGCGTGAAGACACGATTGAATCTGTTCAAGATGTCCGCACGCGGTGTATTTGTTGACCTCATTCTAGGAACGCTCCGCTATACGCGATCCCACGCCGCCTCATGTTCGCCCGCATGATGATCCGACGAATAGTCTCTGCGTCCTCGCCCTCGATGACAAGCTGCCCGATCGTGATCCCCATGCCAGCTTTATTCGCCGGGATGACGACCTCGCCCTTGTGGACAATGGCCGCGCCGGTCTCCTTGACGACGCCGCCGGTCTGTAAGAACGGCAGCATCGGGAGCGTCGGGAGCCACCCGAAGAGCCATCCGATGATCGGAATAGACTTCAGAACGTTTATGATAGTGTTCACGATGCCGATCACGAAGTTAATCGCCGCGATCAGGATGTTGAAGGGGATGCGTATGACGTCAATGACGCCCGCAAGGACGTTTCCGAGTGCCTGGGCGATAGCGCCGAGAAAATCGAATGCTGGTTTTAGGATTGCCCAGATCACGTTTGCGATGGCCTCGATGACCGGCTTGAGCGCTTTCAAGACGGCCGCGATGGCGTTGATGACGGGCTGAAAGATCGCAGAGAGGACGTTCGCGACAGCGCTCAATATGTTCCCGAAGAGCGTGAAGATCGGGCTGAGTATGGTAAAGAGCCCAGAGAAGACCGAGGCGAGCTGTCCTGGGAAAAGCGCGAGTGCCGCGATCATCGCTGCGACGGCCGCGCCAATGGGTGAGAAGATGACTGAGAGCGTCGCGCTGAGGCCAGCGAAGATGCTAGACAGGATAGCAGGGATTGACGCGAAGAAGGATATGACCCCGGAGACGACCGGAGCGATCATATTGAAGGCGACGACCGCGCCGGTGACCGCGAGGATGACGCTTGTCCAAGGCCCAAGGAAGTCTATGATCGCCCTAATGACTTCCCCGACTACCTCGCCGAGCTCCCTGAAGGCGTTCACGATATGAGCGAAGATGGAGCCGCCTTCGCCGCCCCCGCCCCCGGTAGGGAGACCCTCAAGGATGGAAGCGAACCGCGCCCGCTCCAGCTTAAACCCGCTAGGGACGTTCACGGTCATTTGCGTGAATACATCAGTGACCTCTTCATAAATCCCTAGCGCCTCGCGTATCCCCCGCACGAACGCCGCGAGCGGCGCCAGGATGAGACCGAACACGTCAGCGACCGCTTGTATGATAGCGTTCAAGTCCTCTTGGAGCTCCTTATACGTCTTCGATCGCGCGATGAGGTCGAGCAAGTTAGAGATGAACGTCCGGGATGCGGGAACGATCTTCTCAATCTTCTCTGCCAGTGAGTTCAGTGCTTCTTCGAAGAGCCGCATGGGGCCGCGCACGAGCGGCTCTATGGGACCGAAGAGGTCCTCGAAGAGAGCCTCAAGCCGCCGCCCGATGAGGGACGTGATCTCCGCTTCGCGCGCTGCCGCGCCGCGCTGCCGTAAGATCGCCGATGCTAATGAAGCGAGCGACGCGTCGTCGACCGGCCCGCCGCCCTGGAGCGCGTTCAGCGCCATGACCGTTTGCAGCCCCAATGCCTGCACCGCTCTTTTGCGCAGTACGAACTCGCCCGGCTCTAAAAGAGCCGGAACCTTGTCCCCAGACCCGACGCCGAAGACAAGGCCGCCGTGCTGCTTGCCCTGCACAGCGCGCCATTCTTTGAATGCCGCCGCGAGGGCATCAGCAAGCGCCTTTTGGTTTGCAGCGAGTAACGCGCTATAGATCGCGCTCCCGATCTCCGTTGCGGACTTGCCCGTCCGCTTCGCCTCAGATTCTATGAACTTCAACAGCGCAGTAACCTGCGCCGATTGATCCTTTAAGCTCTTGATCTCACCGAGCAACGCGTCGATCCTCTTCGCGATCTCCTCGCCGACAACCTCTCGCGCCGCTCTCGCTCCCATCGCGCGGGAGAGCGCAAGCTGCTCTTCCGGCGTCGCCGCCGCTTGCGACGCCGACTTCACACCGATGATCCCCGCGATGACGTCCCTCAGCCCGCCCGCGACCGCCCCCACAACGTCAGCTACGCTCTTGAAGATGCCAATCACGCCTTCGAGGACCTTCCCCGCGCCCTCCCAAGCCCTCGCCCAGTCCCCACGAAGAATCGAGACTACCGCTTCAAGAACCCCAAAGATGACCTTCAAAGCCTCGCCCACCCCGCCGAGCGCAAGACGAAACGCATCAAAGACACGCAAATCAGAGAGGAGCTTGAAGATGTCCCCCAGGACGGGGAGCACGGCTCCAACAGCGTCAGCTAAAACCTTGAACGCCGTCACCAGCGTCTCACCGATTGCTTTCGCCACGCCCTGCACCGCATTGAGAAACCTCTCAGCCTCAGCCTTGCCCCCAAAAAGCTGCACGAATAAGTCGGGCGTCTCCCCCTCAGCAAGCTGCCTCAGAGCGTCGCTTATGGCCACGACCGCGCCCTCGACCGGCTTCGCAAAGACGTCCAGAACGCTCATCGCCATGGTCTGCAACGCCCCCACAACGCGATTGAACGCACCCGCCATGCTCTTGTCGACCGTCTCCGTGAGCTCCTTCGCCTTGCCGGACGCGTTCTCAAGCTGACGCGCAAGCTGATTCATCACGCTGTCTGAGTTCTGTATGGCAGGGATGACTACTTCGAGCATCTTCGCGCCCAGGTCTCCAAAAATCTTGTACAAGTCGTTCGCGTCCGCCCCGGCGTTCTTCAGCTCAACCACAAACTCGAAGAACGTCGTCTTGCCTGAGCGGAACCGCTCGAACACTTCAGCCCCGGTAGCGCCAAGCTTCTCCATCACATCCTGGAGCTGCTTAGGGATCGCTACAGAGCTCTCCATATCCCTAAGCTGCGCTGAAAGCTCCTTAATGTGCTCCTTGATCTTCTTTGCCTCTTCTTTGTCTGCAGTCTCAGCAAGACGCGTATGGAGCATAGCCAGCTCCGCGCTGAGCTCACGCAACCGCGCAATCTCATCCGGACTGGGCAGGATGTTCTTGATCTCCTCAGCGCGACGAAACGCCTCAGCCATCGCGTTGGCCGCCCTCGCCCCCTCATACCCATCAGCTTGGAGTTGCGCGAGCACCCCAGAGAGCGTCTTGAAGTCTACCCCCAACCCGCGCGCCACCGGCCCCGCAACCTTAATAACCTCTAACAGCTCGTTCAACCCACCGCCCGCCTTCGTCGAGAGCACCGCGAGCTTATCATGCCACTCCGCAACGCTCCCCAGCTCGTCAGCATACAGATCGTACACATCGTTGAGGTTGTCTATAGTCCTGCCGAGGTCCTCGCCAAGGGCCATCGCAAGTTGGGCGCCCTTGTTCACTTGCTCCATCGCCGATGCGGCGCCCTCGCCCTCGCGCCGGAGCTTCAAATACGCCTCAGCAAGCGTCGTCACCGCGCCGCCGGTCGCAAGAGATATGCCCTTGAGCTCTTCAATCGCTGCACGCGCTTCCGCAACGTCCCCAACCTGAAACCGAAGCTGAGCCTCAATGTGCGAAAGCCTCTTGAGCTCATCAAACTGACCCTTCACAAATGAAACAACGTTGCTCACCGCGTCCTTGATAATCTCCGCCCTGAAAATCTCCTTCCACAAACCCTGAAGACGCGGAGCCTCACGCTCAATCTCACTGCTATCTACACGCGGCGTGATTGTCGCCTCGTCGCCAAGCTCACGAAGCTGCCTCTTCAGATCATTGAAGTCAGCTTCAAGCCTAATGAACGCCCGCGCAATCTCGACACTAAGAGGCATATCCCACCATCACGGATTATCCAAGACAACCGCAATCGCATACGCGATGCCCCCCACCGCCGTCGCGCCCGATGGGAACACCGTCGGAGTACCATTTGAATATATCACCGTCGCATCCCACCCATTCGCCGGATTCTGTAACGTGCTATCGAACCCCAAGATCGGGAAGGCCATGCCATATGTGGCGTTCCCGACGGCACGCAGGGTTGGTAGGCCAAAAAAGTGTACCGCAAGCCAATACAGCCCTGGGGCAAGCGTTTGGTTCACAGTGTGCGTCTTTAGCCCCATCGTAGTTACGGATATATCACTGCTTACAGTGATGAGCGAACCAGGGTAGCCTGTACCATTATCATTGTATAGCGCGAGTCTGATCCACCCCGAAGCTGCCCCCGACACGTAGACGTTTATGGAGACGACCTTCACCGCACGGGAGACAATGAACGGATACGCCCGAAGCCTGTCCGCCGAGCCCTGCAATGTCGTTAGTGACGTGTACTGCCCCCAGTAATATGGGACGATGTACCGATCCGATCGCCGGGCGAACTCTATGCCGGGCGCGCCGATCATCGGGAGCGACCTCCCGCTTACCCGTGCGTATATCTCACTTCCGCTCCGCCATATATCGCCTTCTTGAGGGGATGACGGGGCTGCGTTGTTGAGGTTCAACGCAGCCCCGGTGCTATCAGCTTTTATGCACACCTTCGCGTTCCCGCTTGCTCCGTTGATGAGGAGCTTTGCCGCGAGGATGAGGTTATTCAGGAAGCGCATACTAGCCTAGCACGATCACGCGGTACTGCTTCCCGTTCGCCGGAGCGGTAGCAAACTCGACCTGAATGCTATTGGAGTTAAATATTTCCACATCCGGCATGACCTGGTAGTTATCTGTTAAGTCGTAGATGAAGACGACGACGTCGGTTGTGCCGAGGTTATGCGTGACCGTGAACGTCGTCGTCGCGCCATCGCCGGTTATGGTCGCGGCGTACTTGTCGACGGCTCCCGCATTAGCGTCGACGTAGCCCTTGGTCGCCACGTCATCGCTCGCTGCGGGATCGGCAGCCTTGATCCGTCCGCTTGAGTCTCTCTGAGCGATGGTGTTCGCCGTTGCCGAGGTCGAAGGCTCCATGCCGTCGAGCTTGTCCGCGTCGAGGTTCGATCCTGAACCCTGCGGGCTGATGGTCGACGGCGCTTGCGTGCCCGTATGGTTCGCCCTGCTCAGGTAGTACGATCCCGGTTGCCCCTCAAGCCTCTTCGCGTTGAAGAGCGACCGCCAAGTGGCCCCGTCCAGCGATATGTACGGCTCATCATCGGTCGTGTAGAAGATGAGCTTCCCTTTGATCGCCGTCGGGAGAGTGGCCACCTTTTGCAGGATAACGTTTAAGAGCTCATTATCCTGTAGGTCTATGGGAACGAGAAATCGCATGTATCCCCCCTTAGTTACAGAAAGCCTTGCCCGTCACGGGCCGTGCAAACCGCGCTATAGCCTTGTTCTCATCGACGTACGTCACATCCCCAACGATGACATTGTAGTCGTCATCGACGATAGATATCGCAGGGAACTTTCCGAGCATATGATTGATCTCCCACTCGTCGGCGGGGGAGAGCTGTAGGTACTTAAAGAACTTATCCCCGCCTAAGAACGGGAGCGTTGTATAGGACACCTCGCGGCGCTCAAGCTTGATCACCGGCTTGAACGCGTCGACCTTATGGACGAAGACAGGGCGCTTTTCGACACGAATGATCATGGCGTCGTGTACCCCCTATCGACGGTGACCGCGCCTTCCAAGAAATAGTCTCTTGTGCCGTCGGGCCAGACTATGAGCAAGTCCCATTGTGCACGAAGCTCGACGTTCAGCGAAGATGTTACCGTATGGCTTAAGCTGATGGTGACCTTTCCGTTGCTCCCATCGACGCTGGTATCGAAGCTGAACTCACGCTTTGACCCGTCGACCGCCCAGGCCTGCGCGTAGGCCTGGCAGCCAGACAGGTTCATCGGTTGCTCGTTTTCATCGAGAAACTGAAAGGTCTCAGAGAACGTCGCGTTCTTGTATATCTTGATGTCATACCGCGCAGGGATGATGCGTCCCATGTTCACCCTACATCACAGTGAAGGACACGGGGAGCGCAAGGCGCTTCCGCTCAATCTGCCCCATATCCCTCAGCCACGGCAACGCCGCCATCATGCTCTCGATTGCTTGATCCCACCGCTTGGCGGTTCTCGTGATCATCGACTCTCCATGCTTTCTGTAGTGAAGCATGACCTTCATGATCTGCCCGAAGCGCCGCCCGGAGTGTGCGAGCTTCAGCCAGAACGCCCAGTCCTCTAACCCAAGCCGCATGTTCACCGGATACCCACCGACAGCGCTCCAGTCCTCTTTTTTAAAGAGCGATGCGTATGGGAGCCGGTTCTTCTTCATGAGCCCGTCCAGGCCCCACCCGCAGGGCTCATACCAGACAGACACATAGTCCCCAAACGTCTTTACAGCGCCGTAGTAGACATCGGCCTTCCCTGACTGAATAGCCTCTTGGTAGACGTCGATGGCGTAGCCCGGAAGGGTGTCGTCAGCGTCGAGGGGGAGTATCCAATCTCCTTTCGCACGGTTAATCCCGTAATTCCGCGCCCCGGCTAAGCCCAGATTGACCGGCGGCACGAGGTATCGCACGCCCTTCTCATCCGCTATCTTCGCCACGTCCGCCACGTCATCCCCCCTATCTGCAACAACGATGATCTCTACACCATCACGTCGCGGGATTGAATCTATCGCCTCAGCAAGGTACTGTGCCTGGTTATAACACGGGATGATCACGCTAATATTCATACGATGCGATCGACTCTGAGTAAACTCTAAGGAGATCTCTCCCGATGCGCTCCCATGAATACTCCTTGAGCACGTATTCTGACAGCCCATGAGCGACGCTCGTCCCGTAGCTCTGTCTCATCGCATGGGCGATCTCATGCGAGTCGAAGGGATCGACGTATGTCACTGCGTCTTCTAAGTAGTCTTCAATGAAGGATGAATCGGTCAAGACGACCGGCGTTCCGAGCGCGATGGACTCCAGGGCGACGAGGGGGACGACTTCCGAGATCGATGGGAGCACGGTGAGCCGCGCCGCCCGCATGAGCATGAGCGTCTCCCACGTCGGCCGGAGCCCTAGGATGTGCACGTTCCCGACCTTCTTCACGACCTGCTCAACCCGCGTCGCATACGCGTCGTCAAAAGGAAGCCCCACAAGCCAGAGCTGCACGTTGTCATCCCTGCCCTTGCGGAACTCTTGAAAAGCCTCAATGAGCCGCAATTGATTCTTATTCGGCTCAATCCGTGCAGGGCATACGATGGCGTGTGCGCGCGGGAGCCGCCAGGACGATGCGATAGCCCTGATCCCCGATGCGTCAACCCCGTTTGGAACGACGGAGTACCGCCCGTCGTCGGGAGCGCCAGCGTTTACGAGCGCCTCGCGCTCGGAGTTGCAGAGCACAATAACCCGATCCGCAAGAGCGCACGCGAGCGGAATGGTCTCTTTCAGCTCCTCAAGGAAGCCATAATAGATCGCAGCGTGCTCAGGATCATCACTCACCATATGCTCGACCATCACGCTCCGATCGTTGTAAACGGGGGAGAGGAGCACCGGGACCTTTCCCTTGTAGTGCTCCATGATCTTTATGCACTCCCGCGACCATACCGCGACGATGTGTATAAGATCGATGCTCTTTGCGTCGGGGACATCGATCACATTGCGCCCGCGGGTGAGGTCAACCCTTATGACGTACGCCGTATGCCCGCGCTCTTGTAAGTAGGCGATGTATCTCTGTATTGCGTTTTCAACCCCGCCAATGGGGACGTTATTGAACCTGTCAACAGTGATGACGAAGTACGCGACGCGCAAAGATGATCACCTTTATGGTGTTTTCAGGCCTAGCTCTTTCGCAAGGGCTAGTGCTTCCGCAAGGGTATACGTCTCCTCAACGTCGACGGTTAGGGATATGGATTGCTTCTCTTTGACGAACGGGCTCAGCTTTTGAATCTCCGCGATGCCTTGTATATACATGGCGATCTGCGCGGGGGTGGCGTCGAGAACGTCCTGCTCGATTGGGCGCGGTGGCTCTACACGGTGCCCCTCTATGCCCGCGCCCTGCGCCATGCGCGCAAGGAGCGTCTCGATGTTATAGAGCCGCTTCTCAAGCTGATATATCCCGCTAAACCGCGCGGGGTAGAAGTGCATGAGGAGCGGTATGAGGACCTCGTAGTTGTAGTCTTTCTCGCTCATGAGCGTGCGATCTGCGAGAGCTTCGTGAGGTCTCCCGCGCTCGCCTCAATCTCTTCGAGTTTTCTTTGCGCGGCTTCCGTGGCCTTGATGATGACCGATGGCTTTGCGCCGCTTAGGAAAAGCCGCATGGCGACGAAGACAGGGCTGTTCATCATTTGCGCGTCGATGAGCGTGTCAACCTGCTCCTCGCTGAGACGAGGCTCGACCGACGCTAATGAGATCGCCGTAGAGAGCACGGAGAGGTTCTCAAAGTCGATCTTTCCGTACTTCCGCTCAAGCGTCTTCAGATCGCCTAAAGTCAAAGGCTTTAACGTGAGCTTCTTCACTGAGACGTCGGGGTTTGCGCTTGACAGGTCGAACTCCATCGTCGCGCCGATCACCGTGAGAAAGTCCTGTACCTTCACAAGATCATCTCCTTCTTGAATTCTTCGAGCGTGATCGAGCGCATGGTGAGCCCTAAGAAGCGATGCTCGCCCTGTACGAGCTTCCCCACGGGCGGCTTATCTGAGAGAAACTTCACGTTGTCGATCCTGTAGACCCGACGCGATGACGTGATTAAGTAGACCGTGAACTCCGATGCGTCACGGGTGCGCCAGACCCACGACGCGGTGAAGTACTCCCGCTTCTCTTTTGTAGGGAGCGGGCTCGCGACGGGCTGGTACCGCCAGTCCGCCACGAGCCCAACCTGCTCACCCTCTCGCGCGATCACTCCCACAGGTCCGGTCATACGAGCTTACGACCATGAGATGTCGACCGTTCCGGTGGATTGGAAGTCGAAGCTGAAGCGCTGCGCGTCGCCGATGTCCGCGCCGAGCTTCAGGTTCCGCGCGAAGGCGCTCATGCTGAGCTTGTAACCGGTGTCGTGCTCAAGCTCCAAGAAAACCTTCGCGCCGGGGAAGTCCGCGTCGAAGGCGTTCTTGACCGCCGCGAGGCCAGTGTCCGTCGGATCAAATGCGCCCTCGACAGAGCCGGTGACCTGGCCCTGACCCTGTAGGAACTCCTTCCACCCCTTTTGCAGCACCGAAACGTCATGCAGGTCCAGGTCAATCGTCGCGTCCCACTTCGACGCGACGGCTATCACCGACCCGCCGTAGACTACCTTGCCCTTGTAGCCTTGTAAGACACCCATGTGCACTCCTTCACACACACTGACACCGCTACCGCTCAACGGTGATACGGTAGCGCACTACCCCGTGGTACAACTTGTCCTGCGGTTGCTCAAGAATCTCTACGCTAAGACGCTCACACCTCATATGCCGATAGCCCCCGAACGCGAGCTCTGCCTCATCGAGAACGTTCGTGAGACGCTTGATGATGTCAATGACTTCCGCGACGTCGGGAAAGGCTTGAGACAATACGCTGCACTGCATGATGACCGACTCGCCCGTCGCGCCAGAGCGGAATGTCTCCCATTGGTCCGCCGCGACGTGCCGGAGTAAGACGTAGGGGAAGGCAGCCCGCGCCGGTGCCTGCATCGTATGCACGCCGGTGATGACCGACATGAGATCGCCATCCGCAAGAAGCTCGTCGCGGAGAGCTTTATAGATGTCCTTCAGATCGATCATGATAAGATGTTCCTCACCCGCTCCAGCGCTGCCCTCAAGCCTGGCAAAAGATACGGGTTCTGTATGAACCGACCGCTCCGGTAGTGATGAAACCCCAGCTCTTGATACGGCGCATACTCTACGTGTGACCCAACGATGTACCCGTTCTCAACCTCACCCCACGTGATGGAGTTTCTCAAGTTACCGGTGTCGACGGGGCAGCGTATCTTCGCCTCGGAGACAACGAGCTCCGCGAGGGCCTGAAGCTTCTCCCGCACAGCCTTCTCAAGCTCCCTGAGCCCCGCCTCGCTAATCTGAACCCCAACGCCCATTACAGCCCACCCGTCTCCGATACCGGCTCGACGTTCAAGATGATGATTCCTTCCATATCGTAGTCGTTCACGCCCTTGATCATGTATCTCACATCATCGACTATGACTTCATCTTCAGCGCGTATATTGATCTCCCTGATTTTCTTCACCGTGACGCCCTTGGTAGCCTCGCAGTCACTGCGCAGGTAGACCTTTGCCGCGCCGACTACAAGAGTCACGGTTCTGGTGATGTCGATCTGTGATCCCGCGGGAAAGAAGGCCCCACGGGTATCCCAGGTCTCCTCTACCTTCTTGGGAGATCCAAGCTCCGTGTCCTGCGTGTACGTCCGCTTGACGATCTTCAGATCGCGCTCATACGAGGCGATCACGTCCGTGAGCTCATTCATAGTACGCGTACCCGTGACCCTCGTATCGCTTGTATACGACGCTCGACCTCGCGACCGAAGGTCGTCTCTCTAAGCCCCGCCTCAGCGACATCAGCGTAGCTCACCGACAGATCGCCGATGGACTTATCCGTAGCCTGGCGCTCCGTGAGCGCTGCAAAGTGCGCCGCGTAGAACAGCTCCAGGTCCTTCCACTCCGAGAAGGGTATGAACCCAAGCCGCTCGATCTCAGCGTAGGCCATATCAAGGCATCGCTGGAGTGCGTCGTCACTGAGCGTTGTGAAGCGCCCGAAGTCTCGCAGCTCGCTGACCGTGTTGTACGCCATGCTTCCGCCGCCTCTCCATCTCCAACGCCGTCACGATGACGTTCAGTGAACGCAAGAGATGCCGCTTATACCGCTCTTTGTTGGGCAACGCGTGGAAGGGGATGTCGGTGAAGTCTTGGACGATGCCAGCATCATCGGGGATTTGGAGTGCCTCGATCGATGCGCGCATGCTGTCGGTGACTTCGTTGATGCCGGGGCGCAGGTAGAGGACATGGCGCCCATCGCTGAGCGCTCTAGGACGATCTGAGAGAAAATAGAGATACATAAGAATGAAGACGGCTAGGCCAGGACGAGCCGCCGCCTAGCCTAGCCTAGCCTAGCCGTCACTCCCCCCTTAGAGTCCGTTCAAGACCGCCACGGCTTCGGGGTATCGCACGATAGCGCCCGCGGTCCTCAGGCTCCATACGATTTCCACATCACCGGCCGCGTTCCTGACAGGCTCTTCGCGCTCGACGTCTTGAACGACGGAGAGCTGGACGTGTTCCGGCGCTGTGGATAGCACGAGGCCCTGGTTCGCATTGATGGTCTGCGAGAAGAAGATTCCCGCAGGGAACCATCCGTTCTCCTTGATGATCTGCATCACGGGCTGATGGATCGTTGTGGAGACGGACTTATTCAGGTTCTCTTTTTGTGCTGAGGAGAGCACGAGAGCGATCCTGTCGTTCCGCAGGTCGTCAATCGCGCTCAGGACGGCTTGGGCCTTGCGCAGGTCTTCTAGGATTTGGGAGCCGCTTGCGTTATCCCAATCGCCCGTGAGGCCGCTGACGGGCGTCCCGACGTCGAAGAGGCCCTGCACGTTGAGATCGTCATCCCCGTAGAAGAACAGGGTGTTCTCATCGCGTGCGAGGTAGTAAGCGACGTAGTTGGCAAGGATGGTCTCGATGTTCCGACCCAATCCTTCCGCAGCGCGCCGCTCGCTCTTCCTGATGAAGACCCCGTAACTGATGGTCTTCACCGCTTGTGAGACGCGCGTGAGCTTCGCGTTGATGAGCGGGACGCCGCTCGGCCCAGGCTCTACACCCAGACCAGCACCGTGCACACCGACCCGCTCGATCTTGTCATACGAGATGACCTCCGCCCAGGGCGGATCGTCATCCTTGATCGTGACGAGATCGCGCACGATCGCAACCGGCTTGAACTCCTCATAGACCTTTAAGTCTAGAGACTCAAGGTCCTTGGGGTTAAAAACCCCAGCGATACGAATGACGTTATCTCCAATGCTCTTCATGGTCTACCTTCCTTTAACACACGTCACGGCAGATTCAGCTCAAGCTTCACGAGCGCCATGTTGCTCCCCGACTCCAAGAACAGGCTCCCGTCGATCACCGTTCCAGCACCGGCGTCGGTCTCATCAACGATGGTCCCGGAGCCTTCAAGGAGCTTCGCCCGCTTGCCCTTGGTCACGCTCTTGTTCGACCCGATCTGCACGATGATCCCGCCCTTCTTCATCACCAGGACGGTATCTCCGGCAGCGTACTGCTCATCCTTCTTCAGATCATCGCGCATGGTGAAGCCGAAGAAAGCCATGCTGCTCCCCGTCCAGGCCTTCACCTTCTTGTCGCCTTCGAAGGCGACCGGCTTCCCGAACGCAAGCGTCTCATGCGCGATGTGCGAAGCGTCGTACTCTTGAACCCCCGTCTCGAAAACAGCACCTAAGAGCTTCTCAGCCATGTTCACTCCTTACCTACTCTTCCTTCCTCGCGCTGATGCCCCGGATGGCTTCCTTCGCCTTCGCAAGCCTTTCACTCACGGAAGCATCCCGCGCCGACACCCTGACCTCATTGTTCGCGAAGAGCTTCATCGCGTCCCGGAAGGCCATATAGAAGGCCTTCACTTCCGCGTCCGACTTGCCCTCATCGCTGAAGTCCGGCTTGAACGTCTTGATCACGTCGACCATGATCTCGCGGTTGGACTTGCCCGCATGGCTGTACCCCTCAATGCGGCCCTGAGCGAAGTTCACAAGCTCAAGCCGCTCATCGAAGGCCGCGGACATCGCCTTGCCGGACTCAAGCTCTTGCAGCTTCGCCATGACCTCAGCACACTTTGCCTCGAAGAGCTTCTTCGCCTCTTCAAGGCCCGCCACGCGCGCCAACAGCGTCTCACGCTCTTTCTTGAGCTCAACGAGCGCGTTGATACGCTCTTGCGCGCTCTGTACTAAAGCCGCGTCCATGTCGTCAGGTAACGCGAGCTTCACGTCTTCAATGATAAGCTCCATGCTGCTCTCCTTGTGGTTCACGTCGTTGTCACTGTCCCTGGCCGTGACCGCCATTGGTTTGATCGCGCACGCTGGGCCGCACCGACCGCCAGCACTCAGCGCAACCGCGATGTGATTTATCTTGAGCGACCGCAAGACCTTGTCGTACCTCTCCCCATTCCACTCGCCCTTCGACTCCTCAACCGTGGCCTGAAACCCAACGCTCACTTGATCTAACCCACTCTGGATAGCCTGAATAGTCTCTTGATCAAAGATGTACGCGCTGACCGCAACCAAGCCGTTCTCATCTAGTGTGGGATCGCTCCCGGTCATACCAACGACGACCTCGGAGATGTTTTCGGGCGTGACCATCCCGCCCGCAGGGTGCTCATGCGTGATGGGAAGCCCAGCAAACTGCTTCACGACGTCTTCGTTCAGCTCATCGTGCGGGATGAGCTCATACGACGGGCTCCCATCGGGGTTTTCAAACTTATATACCCCCGCCCTCACCGCACGGATAGTCGCATGAAGCACGCCGTTGTCGCGCACGGTGAAGGAGAGCGCATTCCCTGCGTATGCGCGATACGATAAGGCGGATGACTCTTTCTGCCGCTTATACTCTTCGAGCACCCGTTCGAGCTCCGCGCGCGCGTCCGCGAGCACGTCGCGTGGGACGCCCTCGACCTGAGATATCCTGGCGAGCGCATTCCGAACGGCGTTGATGTTCACCGTCCCGTCCGGTTCCTTATACGGGAGCTTTAAGTCATCCTTGATGACATCCCTCTTGAGCTCTCGTGCGCGCTTCCGCGCCCACGCCGCGATCGCCTTTGGCACGGCATCGAGAAGCTGCTCGACCGTGAACCGGCTCTTTGAGCCGTCCCATTCCTTCTCAGTGAACTTCATTGCTGCACTCCTCTCACGATTCCGATTGATCACCGCGCTTGCGCTGGCAATGGCGAGCGACTCGCATGACTGCCGCGACCGCTTGCCCTGACGCAAACAGCGCTCAAGCGCGTCGTTGGCAATCCTCACCCACAGAGAAGCCTCAGCGTCAGTTAAGTCCTTCTTAAACCTCTTCGCGTCCTCTACCGTCCACGGCATGCTCACCCTCGATATTCCCACACGTCAGCATGTTGTAGATCGCCATGCACGCCTCACACCCACGAAGCATCCCGACACTTGCGAGAATCATCGCGTCTCCCATTTGTCCCTTCAGCGTCTTTAAGTAGGTCAAGAGATCGAGCGCCTCTTGGTAGGCGTTCTGAAGGCACTCCTTGCGCCAGAGCTCACCGCCGTGCTCGCGCTGCCCTCTCTCATACTTCAGCGTCATATCTCCCGCGATATCGTTGATGAGCGCACGGAGATGATCGTCGGGTGATGCGTACTCAGTAAGAAGATGCCTCACGCCGTCGATGAATCTCTTGAATCTCCGATCATTTCTTGAAGATTTCTTTGAGTTCCTCTTCATCAGCGATCACCGTGCAGCGACAGCGCACGTGCCTTGGCGGCCACCCACGGCGCTCAAGCTCCGCCACCCTAAAGCGCTCGCCATCCATTGGTCGGCAGATTTCACAGACCCGATCATCCTTGGCGATGAGCCATCGCACGTGTTGGATACCAATCTCTTTATGTCGCTGCCGCGTCACCTCACTATACGTATCGTTCAGCTCATGTATTGCGATAGTCTGTGCCCGCGCGCGCGTCGTGTCGTAGATCGCTCGTATGTCCTTGGCAAGGTCAGCGTAGCTCTTTCCCGCGGTCGCCGCGTCATAGATAGTCCGCACCAGGGCCTCGTGAAACTGCACCGGGATCGTCTTCACCGTGCTCACCGTCGCCCGGATGCGCGCCTCACTAATCGCCCTGATGGCCTTGTCAGGGAAAATGAGCGTGAGATCGGGCTTGCGGACGACACGCTTTATGTCAGACTCGATGTCCTTGAGCGCCTTCCGGGCAGCGAGTTCCGTCACCTTCTTGATGGCGTTATACACCCCAATCCGCTCAGTGACGGCGATGAGCTTCTCACGGAGCTCCTCAAGCGCCCGCTCGATCCTGTCGAGCCCAAGGTGGCGATTGGCGAAAGAGAGCGCCCTGTCGCGTACGAGGGCTTGGTAATCGAGCTTGATGAGATCAAGAACCCGCTCCGATTCGCTCACGAGCTCATCGATGATCGCGTTCAGCGCGTTCTGTAGCTCCAGCGCCACCGGAGCGGGAAACCGCGAATACCTAGGCCCTCTTGCCATTGGCAAGCTTCCCGATGATGAAAAGCGCCGTAACGATGAGCACCGCGACCGGGTAGCTTATCTCATCCGGTAGGAGCCACGACGCTGCGTTGTAGCAGACCCAGAACACCAGCGCGACGATGAGCACCGCGGCGATGAGAGCGAAGACGTGCACGATGCCGTTCATATTCATCACTTGGTCACTGCTATGGCTGCGAGGGGCGATTCGCTTGAGAGCCCAAGCATCCCACGCGCCTCTTCAATGGTGATAGCCCCGATATTCACCAGCTCAACGATCGCTGCTACTTTGTCCTTAAACGTCGAGGCTTTTCGTTGTTCGTCTTCGGTTAAGAGGCTATTGAAGGTGAAGCTCACGCCTGGGGCGATGAGGTCGAGCAATCTCTGTATGAGCTCGCGGAGATACGCCTCTTGCATACCGTTGATGCGGTCATAGTATGACCGTGTATCGAACTCTGCGCCGGAGAGCGTTCCGACGCCCGCGCCGATGAGCCTTGTCTTGGGGATGCGCGCCGCGGCGGAGTAGCTATTGAAGATGTATTCTAGCAAATCTCCGACGCTGCCTAATGATCCTGTTGGGGAGCGGAACTCTACGTCCTCGTCGGGGCCGACGATGACCGCGCTGAGGGCGTTGAGCTCTTTGGCGATCTCAGCGTCGAGGTTCTCATCTTGGGCTTGGCTGTGAAAGAGCGTCTTCGTCTTTACGACTTTAAATATGAGCGAGTAGAGTATCTGTCCGACGGACCATTCAGCGTTGTCCATCACGAGAAAGATTTGTAGGAGCGGAAGGAATATGGACGCTCCCCACTTCTCGTTTGTCAGCGTTCGTGTTTGGAGATGGAGCACGCGCGAGGCGTGCACGACCTTTTTGCCCTTCAGGATGAACCTTTTTGCCTTTCCGTACTGCGGGGATAACGCGTCGTCGTCGATATCTATGTCTTCGATGCCATCGCGTCCGAGGACATGAAGGAACCGCACCTTCACCGGTCCGGCGCGGAGCGGTTGGTCTGGGCTTTGGCCGTCGTCCGCACCGATGATGATGATGCCGTCGCCGGTTATGAGCTCATGGCGGATTAAGTCATGGAATGCGCTCTGAGCGTTGAGGCGCTTGAGCTCGGCTTCGGCGATGTCTTTTGTATGGGGATCGCCCTCAAGGGTGATCCAGCGTCGCGTCATGTCTTCAGCTAAGACGTCGACGATGTTGCGCGCAGGCCAGAATTGTTCGTAGAGGACCCTAGCGACTTCGGGCTCTAAGAGGCGCTGCACGACCTCGAACTTTTCGTATGGATCGTAGCGTGTCGAGCCCTTGCGGCTCTCACGGGACTTAAAGGCGCCGAGTGTCCGTAGTCGTGAGAGGAGATAGCTTTTCTTTTCAGTCTTTTTCGTCATACTGCTCCGAAGTCGAGATCATACCTCTTGAGCACTGGGCGTGGGTTGCCCTTTTCGTTGTTGCGATAGCGTATCTGATGCCGCCGTGATGTGCGGCGTTCGGATAAGAGCATGAGGTATGCGGCGAGCCCGCCGTTCTGATGGAGCTCGTGCAGGACGGGGTGTGAGAGATCGAGCGAGTCGATCGTATGCACGCCGCGCCATCCCGCTTGATGTAGGAGCGTGCGCATGGAGACCTTCGGCCCCGTAAACCCTCGCTCCCGCGCCCGCTTCCATGCCAACGACCAGTAATCCAAGAACGCTTCGCGTATTCCCCGAACGCTCACCTTGCGCGTAATGTAATGCATATCACTCTCCATGATGAAAGGCCCGCCCCCATACCCTCGTACGAGGACGGGCCTTAGGCCACGGATCGAGAGTCGCTAGGACTGCTCAAGGACTATTGTAGTTACTCCCTCATGCTTGTCAAGTGAGTCTGTCAATGGATATACCAGTTTAGGAGCGCGTGTACGATCTCTTTATCTGACCATCCCCTTTTTTTCTTCATGCTGAGAAGGGTGCGCGCGAGCATGAAGAGCTCCTCGCGGCAGCTCTCCTTGGCCCTCTTGATCCGCTCGATCTCCGACACGTGCACCCGGTAGAATTGAATGTCACCCTTGTGATTTTTCCGCAGTATGATCGCTCTGACCGCGCCGCTCTGCACGAGATACCTGAGGACGACGCCGCTTATGCCGCACCGCTTGAGGACTTCCTTCGGCCTGATCCACTCCTTGCCCTTCCATGCGGTTGAGGACATACTCGATGAACTCCTTCACGCTCTGCGCGTCGATGAATGTCTGATTCCCCTGCTTGTCCGCCTTCAGTCTCCCTGATGCTATGAGCCGTGAGATGGTTCTCTCAGACACGTCAAGCATTCGTGCGACGTCTTGCACGCGATAGAACACGCTTGCCCACCCCCTTTTTTCTTGAGACCTGATGGCTCATGGGACAGAACCTGCCTTTGTCCTTATGCAAGTGCATCCGGCCGTCTCTGTTCACGGAGACCTCTTGTGAGCACGTTGGGCAGATTGCCATCATACCCCCTTTCTTATTCGCTTGATGAGGGATGCTGCGCCGGGCCATGCGAGGTCCAGGGCGAGGGCGTTGGACCAGAATGCATCGGCGTGACCGGCCTCGTTCTCTTGTGATTGCAAGAGCGCGTTCACGCTGAGCATAGACCTGTACTGGCGTTCGTCGTTCAAGAGCACGAGTCGTCCCTGCTCAAGCGCGAGCGCGAGCTTCCCGGCGATCCTGGCACGTGTCTCCGGTGTGAGCATCACCGGGTTGAAGCCAGCGAGAAGGCCCTGCTCCCGCATGGCCTCAAGCTCACCGCGCGTCGCGTCGTACGAGACAACGGAGACGTTGAGCTCGCGCATGAGCGCCTTGAGGCGCTCAACCTGCACCGTGTACGGCGTCCCCACATCAAACCAGACCGACGCTATTTGGATGAACCGCTCGTGCCGCTCATCTTCGGGGAAAAGCACGGTGAAGTGACTCGGATGCCGCGCCTTCCCTACGTCATACCCGCCATACCCAGCAAGCCTCATCAAGGCCTTATCCCTCATGGGATGTGCCGCAAAGGTGATGATCTCCATATGTAAAGAGAGCTTTTTGCAAAAGAGAAGGATCGATGAAGGTGTCGACCGGCGCGACGGCCTGCAGCATGTACTCAGCCAAGAACGCCTTCTCGCCGACCAGGGAGCGCAACCGCGCGATCTCGTCGATGGGGTACTTTTCCGGCCACGTGGGGCGACCAAGCGCATCGAGAATCGGCATACGCACGGTGGTGAACTCCGGGTTGCGCTCCGCCCATTCGATGACATCCCCGGCTATGAGCGGCGTGCCGACGAGGATCACGCGCGAGGACTTGTCCTTCATCAATGGAAGGACTCTGCGCTGGAGACTCTCCAGCGCACGGGTGATGTCCGTCATCGACGCGAGCTTCCGAGGGTCGGATACGTCGTCGAGCACGAGGAGATTGGCCCGCCGCCCACGCGAGGCTTGATCAAGCCCCGCCGGTTCACAGGCAAATACATCGCCGCCGCGTATGTACCTGAGCATCGCCTCGCCGACGGTCGCGTCATGCCAGTCATCGAGGCCCATCGCAGCTATGTAGAGCTTGAGCCTTCGAAGATGCCACCGTGCCAGCTCAATGGTCGCGCTGTAGTAGACCGCATCGTACGCCCCGCCAGCATGACACGCTAAGGCATGGGCAATCACCGCTTTGGCGATCGTAGACTTCAAGCTCCCCCGAAACGCAACGATGCACACAAACCTATTCCGCTCAATGATATCTGCCCACTCCATGAGGTGTGGGGCGCCGGTTATGGCCGTCACGCCCTCGACAAAAGCAACAGCTCGCTCAAAAATAGGGATGAACTCTCTCAGAGTCACCCTCTTGGTCTCCTCGCTCAACCGCGCTCTCAATGAATCTATCATAAAGCGAGCTGAGCTTTGCAATGAGCTTGTTGCGAGACTCACTATCGAGCACCTCCCGGATCGCCCGCGCGATCATATCTAAGAACAAGAGCACGTGGGCTTTAGGGATGAAATTCCCCGCCGCTATTTCACGCTTCACTTCAGAGTCGACCAGCTTCCGACGCTGCTCAATCAGCTCAGTGATCTTCTCTATCCGCTCAAAGGTGTCCGCGCCGCGCCGTAAGAGCGCCCGGACCTTGCCGACCCCAGCCTCCCACCGCTCGTTCCGCTCCTGTGGGTTCAGGCTCGGATCGGAGAGCACGGCGATGAGCGACTCAAACTCACCGCTCAGCTCACCGACCCACTCCGGCCCAACCCCGCCCTCATACGCCTTCCACATCTCCGCTAATAGAGCGTCGACCGTTGCAATCTCCGCGCGGAGCTCTAGTATATCTGCGGTGTGGATGACCTCAGAGACGATCTGGCGGATGTTCCCAGGCATGTACTTCGAGTACCCCTTGCCACGGTATAGGGGGCTGAAGACCCCCTTGAGGGACTTCCCGCCGTGCAGATAGCACCGTCCGTTCGCCATCGCCCGCCGCCGACAGGGCTTACCAGTGCTCTTTGCTTTTGCTCCGCACAACGCCATTGCCACACCTCACCATGACGTTCATCCGCACCAATCAGGTAATCTTCACGACAGTGCTGTTGTACATCATCCCTGTCGTTATGACATCGGTCACCATTTTTTGTTCACGCGTGAACGCGTGATAGCCATCACATTAGGCTGAGTCATCGCCGAGGCATACCTCTCTCCCCCGCAGGATGTGCGGATTTTTCACGATGACGACGGCATCGTGCGCCAGCGCGTCGTCGTCGGTCCCCTCGTAGACCTGTATGGCCTTTAGGTCACGTACGATGATGTACGTATTCACCTTTTCCGTCTTGTAGCCTTCCTCAATGAGCACCTTGCGGAGATCGATGGGGCCGAGCGTCTTGACTTTTTCAAGCCAGTCATGGACGCGGGCGATCTCCTTCTTGGCGAGGGCGTCGAGGATCGCCGGTCTGGCCAGGTCGAGCCTGGTGATGGCAGCGTGCGAGAGGCCTTGGGCATTGACGCGAGCGCGCTTCAGCGCGTAGAGAAGCTCGCCGACACGTACGAGGCGCTGCACCGTCGCGTAAGAACCGATAGACGTGATTGACGCTACGTATACCCGCCAGGACTCATACCCAAGAAGCTCCCAGGCCCGCGCCGCCTTGAACCTGTACAAATGTATGCCGAGATCGAGTTGTGCGCCCGTGCTCACCCGCGCAAGCTCCCGTATGACGTTATCGAGCTCATGCGCATCCTCTACCGTAACCTTTTCCGTCTCCATGAGGATTATCACCCCCTACAGGGCATCGTGTGACCGCCGCGGCGGGGAGAGACCCGCGCGGGAATACAAGGTACGGCTCGCCAAAGCGATTCATCCGCCGCTCCGCATACGCTCGCCGATCGAAAATGTCACCGAACCGAAAGAACCAGACACCGTATCCAGATACGATCGCGAGATAATGCTCCCGCTCGTGCTCAGACTCCATCGGGCGACGCGGGCTATCTGAAAGCGCGACCTGAGGACGATGCTTCACCTTGACCTCGACCCCAAGGCCGCAGTGCCGACACCGCAGGTCCGTCCGACGATGCCCACGACGCGGATCGTCATTGAAGACGACATCATGGCCGAGGAGCTTGAGGAGCATAGCGACGAGCCGCTCGCCGCTAGAGCCACGATGAAGAAGCTCATCCCACTCAAGACGCTTGGCGTACGAAGTGCCAGAGACCATATATCCCGTCCTGCTCAACGAACCTCATCGGGAGAAACGGCGCGAAGGCGTTCTCGATGAAGGACCTATCGAAGTCGTGAAGATGGTATTCATTCATGTGCGTCGTCTTCACGATCGGGGTGCTCACGATGATCGCGCGCCTCGCGTGATTTTTCATGAATGCGATGAACGTCGACGGATTTTTGAGATGCTCCAATGTTTCGAGGCAGACTATGACGTCGAATTGGAAGCATCGGAGCGTCTCAAGGAAGTTCGCGTCGTCTAAGTCGCCGACAACGTAGTCGATGTTCTTCTTGCAGTATCTGAATTGCGCGTATGAGATTGCCTCACGGCTCTTATCCACGGCGATGACTTTTCGTGCCAAAGAGGCGAGCATCTCCGAGCCGTATCCGACGCCGCAGGCAGCGTCGAGGACTACGTCTCCGGGCTTCACGTGATTGAGCGCGAACCGGTACCGAAAGAGATGCTGCTCTAGGAGCTCACTTCCCTTCAGATCATCGGGGATAATCCGCTCCAGAGCCATGTTCACTCCCCCAAGGCGGCGCGCAGCGCATCGATATGCGCCCGCGCGGTGAGCATCGTATGCTCCTCTTCCGGCGTGTGCCGGTACTCACCGCCCCACCGGTCATGCAAGACATACGGCGTCTCCGCAGTGATGGTATACGTCGCTTGCCACTCCCTAAGGAGCCGCTCAAGCCTCGCCCGCTCACGCTCGCTCTTTGGCGCGGGGTAATACGCCCGTATGCCCTCGCCAGTGAGCGTAGGGACGTACGCCCGCTCTCGCGCGATCGCCCGCTCCCGGACAAGCCCGATCGCCGGGAGCTCCTTGTTTTTCCTCTCCTTGAGGAGCTCGTCGAACGCCGCCACGATCGCCCGCGGATCGACGTCAGCAAGCGACCTCGCGTACACATCAATCGTGCTCTCCTCAAGAGCAATGCTGGGATACGCAGCAACCCATCTTGCAAAAGAAAGCGCCACTGCCTCATGCACCGTCATGCGCACTCCTTCCTGCTCTTCTCCATGAACCTGTTGAGAACGTCGATGTTGCGCTGCATGGGAGTCGCAAGCTTCCCCGCACGGTACCGCCCCACAAACGCACGCACGGTCGAGAACGTGCTGAGCCGCACCCAGTCCGCGCCGCGCCGCTCCAAATCCTTCAGCGCGTATATAGTCCCGATCACGTCGCCCACGGAAATCCCCTCTTTATAGAGCTTGTCGATCTCTTTTTGAGCACGCTGGTAGTCAAGGCTCGTGAGCGGGTTCGTCCCGTCCGCAAGCCGATGGACATCCGTCCAGGCTTCGAGGATCGCCCTGCGGTACTCTGCAGGGACATCAGACCTTCGCCGACGTCTAGGCTGAACGACTTCAGGGATGATCGCTCTCTCACCCACACCTAAGTGATCCTCGCTACACTCTCCTAGGCGATCCCTTAAGTGATCACCGTTACCGCTAGACGCCGGATCGAAGTTTTCGCTTCCGGCGTCAATCCCCCCCTTCTCAAGGGGGGGATTATAGGGGGGGTTATTTGACAGGTTCTTTGACAGGTTATCTACCTTAATGGGGGGATTCTTAAGGGGGGGACGCGGGGGTAGGGTATCTGGTACCCCAC
>FWWL01003006.1_pt1 | contig 32002 bp, 35 predicted proteins | sample 2228331 | NCBI WGS metagenome assembly FWWL01 (sample SAMEA103939775, study PRJEB20133) | metagenome
TATAACTAAAAATATACAAAAAACTAAAAAAGATAACAAAATAAATAAAAAATCTAAAAATACTCTTAAATTGGAAAATAAACTTAAAAAAAATAATACTAACATAGATTACGAAGATACTATCCATCAAATAGAATCTCTATCTGAAACAGAAATTTTAGAAAATGAAGATGAAAGTGAAAATTTAGCTAACTTAAGTATAGAAGATTTACTAAAAAAAGAATTTAAAAATATTATTAGGATATGTGATATTTGTGGAAATGAAATGAACTTAGATATAGATTTCAATAATTTTGAAGTTTTTATATGTAATAACTGTGGATACAAAATAAAAATAAATAATGAATTTTAACAAAACCAAGCAAAAAGTATATATCTTTTATATATGAATTGATATTGACAAAATATCAGTTTTCATGTATAATATTTAGAGAATAGGATGCTTACATTGTAAGAAGCAGAGATGAAACAATTTAAAATTCAAGTCTATAAAAGCGGTTATTTACGATGTAATTTACCATGATAAAGAAGAAAACTACTACTTTTATAGTAGGGGTTGTTTAGGTAGTTAAGTTCAGTATTATTTTTAAAGATTATTTTAAAAAAGGGGGTATTAGGTATGTCAAGAATAGTAAAATTAGATAAAAAAGAACCATATTTAATAGAAGTTGAAGGTAAAAAAATATGGGTATGTGCTTGCGGGTTATCTTCAAAAAAACCTTATTGCGATGGTAGCCATAAATTAACCAAAGATGAAGACGATTCTAATTTATATATTTACAATGAACAAAAAGAAAGAAAAATAGTAAAAGAAATAAAAACAGAAGAATAAATATTAAGGAGTAAATATGCTAATATTTGAGTTATTAGAAAATATGCATAATTTAGGAGCATCTGATTTACATTTGGGAGTAGGTTCTCCTCCAATTTTTAGGATACATGGGAAACTAAAGGCCCTTAATTTCCCTCCTCTTACTAATGATATAATTAGAAGTATGGTTTATACATTATTAACTTCAGAACAGATAGAAGAATTTGAAAAAAAAAGAGAATTAGATTTTTCATATACTCTAGAAAACATTGGTAGATTTAGGGGGAATTTATATTTTCAAAAGGGTACAATTGCAGCAGCTATACGTGCGATTCCTTTACAAGTTAAAACAATAGAAGAACTAAATTTACCAGAGATTTTAAAAGAATTTGCTTCTAATGAAAGGGGTTTTATATTAGTTACTGGGCCAACTGGTGTTGGAAAATCCACCACCCTAGCTGCCATGATTGATTATATTAATTCCAATTTTTCTAAACATATAATAACTATGGAAGATCCTATAGAATATGTTCATATAAACAAAAAATCAATAATACATCAAAGAGAAATTGGGATTGATTCTTTAAGTTTTAAAGAGGCATTAGTTCATGTACTTCGTCAAGATCCTGATGTTATATTAGTAGGAGAGATGAGAGATAATGAAAGTATTAGTTTAGCTTTAACAGCTGCTGAAACTGGACATTTGGTTATGTCAACTTTACATACCTTTGGAATAATTAGTACTATTGATAGAATAATAGATGTATTTCCTGCAGCTCAACAAAATCAAGTTAGAACACAATTAGCTAACATTTTAACTGGCTGTATCTCCCAGGTTTTAGTTCCTACAGTGGATAATAAATTAATAGTAGCTTATGAAGTAGTAGTAGCTACTCCCGCTGTTAGAAATCTAATAAGAAAAGGAGAACATCATCAACTACACAATGTTTTATATACAGGTAAAGAAAGTGGAATGATAAGCTTAGAATCAAGGTTAGCTGAACTTTATAGAAAAAACCTAATTACCAAAGAAGTAGCTTATAGATATGCCCTTAATAGAGAAGTTATTGCTAGATTAATTGAATAATTATATAATATTAATAATATAATTATGAAAGCAATAGCAAAAACAGAACCTAAAACAGGACTTTCTTTAATAGATATTGAAGAATTTGATAATATTTTTGATAATCTTGAAGATAATGAAGTAATTATTGAAATAGATAGGGTTTCCATTTGTGGAACTGATTTACATATATATCATTGGGATTCTTGGGCTCAAAATAGAATAAATATTCCTATAATTATAGGTCATGAAGGATGTGGCAAAATAATTAAACTCGGTAAAAATGTCAAAAATTTTAATATAAATGATAAAGTTTCATTTGAAAGCCATATTTACTGTAATGAATGTTATCAATGTAAAACAAATAAAAAACATATCTGTAGTAATTTAAAAGTCTTAGGTATTGATATCAATGGATTATTTAGTAAGTATGTTAAAGTGGATTTTAGAATCTTATGGAGATTAACAGATAATCAAAAATTAAATAGATATGCTCCGATTTTAGAGCCATTAGGTAATGCAGTACATACTGCTACTAAAGTTGATGTTAATTCAAAGTATGTAGCTATTTTTGGAGACGGTCCAATTGCTTTGTTTTTATTACAATTAGTAAAAATCTTTGGAGCATCTAAGATTTTCTTAATAGGTATAAGTGATTTCAGATTAAATATCGCTAAAAAATTAGCTCATAATTATAACAATGTCTTTATTCTTAATGATAAAGAACAAGATATAATAAGTTTTATTTATAAAGAAACTAAAGGGAGAAAGATAGATATAGTATTTGAAATGTCAGGTAGTGAAATAGCTATAAAAAAAGGGATAGAAATATTAACATATGGTGGAGAATTAGTAGCCTTTGGAATCTTAAGTAATGCTATTAATTTTGATTATAATGAATTAATATTTAAGTCTATTAATGTTATTTCAATAAACGGGAGGTTAATTTTTGAAACTTGGTTTAAATTACAAGATCTTATTGAAAATAATCTATTAAATATTGATGATATTATTACTCATGAATTTAATTTAAGTGAATATAATAAAGCCTTTGATATATTATTAAAGAGAGAAGGTTTAAAGATAATTTTACATAATGATTTATAATAGTTAATAAAATAGGGAGGGTTTTTTTTAGGTTTATAGAATTATTTTTATAGAGCGTTTAGAAAATACTTTTAAATTGGGCCTCTAGCTCAGGTGGTTAGAGCGTACCCCTGATAAGGGTAAGGTCTCTGGTTCGAGTCCAGAGAGGCCCATTTTTTTATGTATATATTCTTAATTCTTATATTTACAATATCCATATTTTCTATAGCTTTTTCTTATCAAAGAAGTGAATATTTAATTACATATGATAAATTAAATCCATATAAAAATTACGGAGAATATAAAACAATAACTTATAATTATTTTAATAGAATAAATGATACTACTACATATTTTGTTAGTAGTTCTTTATTTAGTAGAACAATAGATAAAGAGGGAGCACTAATTAACATAGGTGCTTACAAAGACTGGAACAAAAATTTATATACATATTCCTCTATTTCTTTTGGTACTAATTCTAACTATTTACCAAGATACAGATTAGATCATGAATTTTATTTTAAAACTTTAAAAGACAAGAATTTAGTTTTATCCTTAGGTAGTTCTTATATAAAATATTTTAATGTTCATAGTGATTTAATATTATCTGTGGGTTTTACTTACTATGGGGATGGTTATAATTTTACTTATAAATATTTAATAAATAACAATAATCCAGGTAGCTTTATTTCTTATACGAATATATATAGTTTAGGGATTGGTTATGAAAAAAAATATTGGCTATATTTAAATTATAATGTAGGCGATCAATCTTATTTAGCAACTTATTTAATCAATCCTATTGAGGTTAATAATAAATCATATTATTATTCTATTAACTATAGAAAATGGACAAAAGATAACTCAGGATTTATTATTGAATATAATTACTTAAATTTAAAAGATTCTTATACTAAGAATGGATTTGTTTTAGGCATATTTAAAGAATATTAATATGGATAAATCCTATAAAACCTTTTTATTTGGTTCTAATATAGATATTAATGAAAAATTAGCTAATTATCATAGATTTGGAAAAATCTTAAATTTTAATAAATATTACTTTATTATTCAATTTATATTCTTGTTTTTAGTTTTTATTTTTTTTATTTTTATTTATATAGAAAAAATAAATAATTTTTTTATAAGTAAATTTTACTTATTATTTAATGATGTAGAAATAAATAATTTTTATTTTCTCAATCCAAAATGGGGAATTAGTTTAAAATATATAGTAATTCCTGGCAAATATCCAACTACTAGTTTTGTATTATACAATTTAGTCCTTAGTATTTTACTTATTATTTTAATAAATATAAATCCAATAAAATCTAAAATTAACTTGGCTATAAGACTTTTTATATTTTTTTTAATATTACCATTATTATCTTCTTGTATATACTTTTTAATAATGAATTCAACAAATATTTTTTATTTTCCATATACTATTAAGGATTTTTCTTTACTTTATTTAAGCTTACAAAATGGATTGTTTATATTTATTTCTATTATACTTTCATTAGCTATTTCTTTTTTATCTTTTAGTTTTAGAGTTATATTTTTGAATGTAATTTTTTATATTTTTGTTATTTTTTATACTATTCTATTTGGTTATTTAAGATATTTATTTTTTTTAATGATTTTAAACAAGTATTCGTATTTATATATGGCTTCGTTATTTTTTTCATTAGGTCCATTTATTGATTTTATTTACTTAACTTTTTTTTATGGATTATATCTATCATTTATAAATAAGACTTTTAATAACAATAAATATTATAAATTTATTCAATGAAATAATATGTTAGAAATATTAATATTTTTTTTAAAATCCTACTTAATAGTACTAATGGTAATATTAACAATATATGCTATAAGGCATTATTTTTTTACATTAAATAGACTTTTTGCGGAACAAAGATTATATTATCAAGATATTATTGATTCGGAATTACCTAAGGTTAGTGTATTAATTCCTATGCATAACGAAGAAAAAGTAGCTAATTTAGTATTAAATTCTATAATAAACGTATATTATCCAGAAGATAAAATAGAAATTATTCCAATAAATGATCATTCTACAGATAAAACCAAAGATATATTAGAAAAATATTCCAAAAATTATCCCCAGATCAAACCTTTACATATATATGATAATAAAACAAAAGGCAAGCAAAATATAATAAACAAAGCAGTAGATATAGCAACAGGAGAGATCATAGTAATATATGATGCAGATTACATAATTCCTAAAGGTCAAATAAGAGATTTAGTTACTTTTTTTATAGATCCATCAGTTGGTGCAGTTATGGGAAAAGTTATTCCATTTAATACTAATAACAATTTATTAACATTATTTTTAACAATGGAAAGATCTGCAGGATACCAAATAGATCAGCAAGCAAGATATAATTTAGATTTAATTCCTCAATATGGTGGTACAGTTGGAGCTTTTAGAAGAGATCTATTTATTGAATTAGGAAAGTTTGATAGTAATATTTTAGCTGAAGATACAGAATTAACTTTTAAATTATATATAAATGGTTATAAGGTAGCATATGCTAATAGATTAGAAGCATATGAAGAGGTTCCAGAAACCTGGGAAGCAAGAGCCAAACAATTAAGAAGATGGTCTAGAGGACATAATCAAGTTATGTTTAAATACTTCTTTAAATTAATATTAACTGATAAATTAAAATTTTATCAAAAATTAGAAGGGATACTTTTATTAATGATATATTTAGTTCCGTTTTTAACTTTATTAGGTTTTATTGATTCAATAATATTATTTTTCTTAGGGGAAATGCAGATAGTTAATTATTATTTATTTTTATTAGCAGTTTTTGGATATAATGTTTTTGGGAATTTTGCACCTTTTTACCAAATTGCTATGGCTAATTTCTTAGAAAATAATTCAGATTATTTAAAAATTTTACCACTATTTTTTATTTCTTTTGTATTTAATTTATTTTATTCATCTTTAGGGTTTATAGATAGTGTTTTAGATTTAATAACAAAAAGACAAATTAAATGGGATAAAACCGAACGATTCTTCCAAAAATAATAACTATGACAAATATATTAATAGATATATTTCTTTCAATTTTTGATTTTATTTTATTATCTGATACAAAATTCCTTTCGATTTTATTTTTATTAATGATTTTATTGCCAATATTAATTTCATTTATTTATTTAAATAAAATAAAATCGGAAAAATATAATGAATTAATTGAAGTAAATCTGAATTATATAAAAGATCCTGGTTATTTTGGTAAAAATTTTCTTAAAATAATAAACTGCACGTTTTTAGATTATTTTAAAAAATATGATTCTAAAATTTTTGATAAAATAGAAAACTTAATAATTGAAGCCAAATTATGTAAACAAAATAAAAAAGAAATTATTTTTATTACAAACAATTTTTATAATATTAATAAAATTAAATCAAAAGTTAATAAATTTAAAAATAATGAATGTAATATAATAATAATAAATAAAAATCCAATAGTAATGGATAATGAAATGAATTTTGAAAAAGAATATGTGAATTATGGGGATTTAAAAATTTTAAAAAAAGTTAATTTTTATTCTTTAATAGTCAAAGGAAATTTAATTATAGATTCTGAAGTAGAAATAAATAAGTATTTACATGTAGAAGGGAATATATATTTTAATAAGCCTTCAAAAATAGGATTAAATATATATTCTTCAAATAATATCTATATTAATTCATTGGTAAGTTTTAAAAGGATGTTTGCTAATGAAATAAAAACAGAAATAGGTTCCAATTTTGTTTTCATTGATCAAATTAATCAAGAAGATATAGATAAAAATAAAATATCAATTATAGGGAATTTAAGAGTAGAAGGTAAAATAGAATTAACTCCACAAAATAAATATATAATAATAGATGGTAATTTAGTAAGTGATAGTGATATAAAACTAAACGGGCAAATTTGGGTTAAAGGAAATATATTTTCCCAAAAAAATATATTAATTTCAAATGGGGTAGTAATAGGAGAAAAAGGGAAAATAAAATCAATTATAGCTAAAAAAACCCTAACAATAGGCCCAAATATTAAAATTTATGGCTATATCCATTCTGAATTAATTTCTAATACCTACTTACAAACTACTTTATAAAATAAAAAACTATTTTATAAAATGAAATCCATAAAAAATATGAAAAAAATTAAATATATCATTGTTTTACTATTTATTATTATATTTTTAAAAATTTATTCTTTTATAAAAAATACTATAATTCAAGAAAATTCTATAGTACAATTAGTTAATAATCAAAATGTTATATTATTAATTTATAATCCTTTTTATAATAAAAAGTTTCCTTACATTTTAAAAGCTTACAACTCTGTATTAAAAGAAGAAGGATTTAATTATTTAAATATATCTTATGATTTATTTTTAAGTAAATATAATAAAATGAAAATAGAGAACATAGCTGCCATAATATTTCCTGATAAAATTAATCAGTACTTACCATATGATATTTCCCTAATAATAAAAGATTATTTAGAAAAAGGGGGTAATATTTTTATCTCGTATGATGCTGGCATAAAAAATACCAAAGATAAATACTTAAAAGAATCTATTTTTACATCAATATTAGGAATAAATTATATAACTTATAATATATATAAAGATAAATCTTTTCTATTAGATAATGTAAAATTAATAGATCCTAATTTTATAGATTTTCCGTTATCGAGGATAGATGAAAAAAGTGAAATAATAAACTCATATAAATATGGCTCAACTTTTTATTACGCTAGTAATTTAGAAATAAAAAATAAAGATTATAAACTAATTGCAGAAACTCATATTTATTCTTTACCTTTTATAATTTTAAAAAAATACAAAAATGGGAACATATATTATGTTAATACCCCTTTAGGGTATTTAAAAGCATATTCAGATGATCTAATATTAAGAACTAATTTAAAAGCTTTTTTAAATAAAGTAGTAAAGCCTATTCATCTTTCAAAATTACCAAAGAATAAACCTATTTTAATTTTAAATTATCACGTTGATGCAAGCATAGATTGGAAATCAATAGAATATATGAAAAGAAATAATTTATTAGATAAAGAAATAAGAGCGTCATTTCATATAACAGCAGGTGACTTTAGGGATAAAGAAGGAGATAAATTAGGTTTTGATGCTTTAAATAAGGGGAGAAAATATGTAGAGATTTTAAGAGAATACGGAGAAATAGGTTCTCATGGGGGCTGGGCTCATAATTATTTTAGTAATTATATCCTCAATAACTTAAATAATCCTAATTTATATCACTTTATAAAAGAATATATAGAAAAAAATAACAAAGCATTAGAAGAAATAGTGGGCTATAAAATTGTGGAATATTCTGCACCAAATGGAGTATATCCTCAACCACTTAACACTAAAATATTAGAAGAACTAAATATGATATGTTATTATTATACGGGGGATATGGGGAGTTGTCCAAATTTAACATTTTATAATGGTAAAAAAGTTTCTGATAAAGTTTTAGCTTACCCCGTTTTCCCTTATAAAAGTTTAACTTCATTAGGGGAAATGAAAAAAAATAATATACCTAATCAGGAAGTAAAAAATTTTTTAAAATATATTATTGACTATATTATATCAAGTGAAAATGTTATACTTTATTATACTCATCCATACGATATATTTTATTACCCAAATGAATTTAAATTTTTCATAAATTATCTAAAGCAAAAAATAAAAGAAAATAAAATCCAAACCCTAACAATGAAAGAATATACTGAATTCTATTTTAGATTTATAAAAACAGTATATAATTATAGCATTAAAGAAAATAAAATATATATTGAAATTTATAATCCTGATAGTTTAAAAGATATATCTATAATAATACCAAAAAAATATACAAACAATGATTTTATAAAACTAAACAGAAAATATTTAAATAAAAAAGATATACAAATAAATGAAAATGATAATTATTATGAATTAATTTTTTTAAATTCTTGTAAGTATTCAAAATTATGGATAAAGTTAAAATAAAGGGAAAAAGAATATAAAAAAACAATATATAAATAGGAGGTGTTATATGGATTTTTTATCATTTAAAGATGAATTAATTAAAGTAATTAGAGAAACTATTTTAGGAGATTTAAAAGAAGAATTTAAAACTTTTAGAGCTGAAGTTACTTCGCAATTAGAAGGATTTAAAATTGCCATTGAATCCATTAATCATAGAATGAATTCTCTTGATTCAAGAGTTTCTTCTATTGAAAATAGATTATCTATTATAGAAAAACGGATTGATGAAACTAACAAACGTATTGATGAAACTAATAAACGGATTGATGAAAACAATAACAAAATAGAAAAACTCCAAGAGTTTTTATTAAACAAAATTGATGAAACCAATAAACGGATTGACGAAACTAATAACAGAATAGAAAAACTCAAAGAGTTTTTATTAAACAAAATTGATGAAACCAATAAACGGATTGATGAAAACAATAACAAAATAGAAAAACTCCAAGAGTTTTTATTAAACAAAATTGACGAAACCAATAAACGTATTGATGAAACTAATAAACGGATTGATGAAACTAATAAACGGATTGATGAAACTAATAAACGGATTGATGAAACTAATAAACGGATTGATGAAACTAATAACAAAATAGAAAAAGTTCAAGAGTTTTTATTAAACAAAATTGATGAAACCAATAAACGGATTGATGAAACTAATAACAAAATAGAAAAAGTTCAAGAGTTTTTATTAAACAAAATTGATGAAACCAATAAACGGATTGATGAAACTAATAAACGTATTGATGAAACTAATAAACGTATTGACGAAAACAATAACAAAATAGAAAAAGTCCAAGAGTTTTTATTAAACAAAATTGACGAAACTAACAAACGTATTGATGAAACTAATAAACGGATTGATGAAACTAACAAAAGAATTGATAACATTCAATTTCGTTTAGATGATCTATATAACAGATACACAGATTTAACTTTATTAGTTAATTCCATTCATAAGCAAATAGTTAACGATTTAATAATTAGAGTAGAAAATCTTGAAAGAAAAGTTGGTTAAATAATGAATAAAAAAGAAATTAATAAACTAAATTTAGTAGAGAATACAAACAAAATAAACCAAATAATAGTAATTAATCGGTTAAAGTTTTTGGAAATTTTAAATGAGTTTTCAAAAATTCAAGATATTCAAGAGTTAAAAATAAAATTAAAAGAATTAAAGTTAGTTATCAATTCTATAAATAAAGATCGAACTGAAATTTCTGATAATAATAGCAATACAGATAAAATTGAAATAGATTATAATTTTTTAATAAATGAAATAAATTTTATTGAAAATGTATTTAATTTAGAAAAGGCAAAATATTATATAAATAGATTAAAAAAAGTTTTAACTGAAATAAAAACAAATGGTATAAATGATATAAATTTAAACAGGTGGAAAGAATATAATGAAATAATAACAGATAGTCTGTGGATATTTGAAAAAAGAGATACATCAGGTGCTCACCTTGGTTGGTACTGGGGGAATTTTATTCCCCAAATTCCAAGGCAATTAATGTTAAGATATACAAAAAAAGGAGAATGGGTATTAGATCCATTTGTTGGAAGTGGAACTACTTTAATTGAATGTAGAAAGTTAGGAAGAAACGGCATAGGAATTGAATTAAACTCAGAAGTAGCTGAAAAAGCTAAAAATCTTATAAATAAAGAACCTAATAAATATAATATAAAAACAGATATAATTATAGGGGATAGTACGGAATTAAATTTTAATCAAATATTGGGAAAAATAGGGATAAAAAATGTGCAACTTTTAATAATGCACCCGCCGTACTACGATATCATAAAGTTTAGTAATAATCCAAAAGATTTATCAAATTGTAGATCTATTAATGAATTTCTAAAAATGTTCAAAAAAGTAGTAGAAAATACTTATGATATACTTGAAAATGGTCGGTACTTAGCTTTAGTTATAGGAGATAAATATTCTAAAGGAGAATGGATCCCATTAGGTTTTTATACAATGCAAGAAGTATTAAAAGTAGGATATAAATTAAAAAGTATAGTAGTTAAAAATTTCGAAGAAACTAGAGCTAAAAGAAATCAACAAAAACTTTGGAGATACAGAGCATTACTGGGGGGATTTTACATATTTAAACATGAATATATTTTTCTATTTACTAAAAATTCCTAAAAGATAATAACTATGTTAAGAGGGCATGTTTTCATAGTAAATGAAAATACACTTCCTATCCACTTAGAATACATGTTTGTTGGAACGAGTGCTGGTCAAAAAGACAACAATATAAGTCTTCTAGCAGATATGCTTAGAGTTAAGGAAAATGATTTTATATTTTTTTACATTGAAGGAAAAGAAAGTCAAAAAGGGAGGTTTTTCGGTATTTTTAAAGCACTTAACAATAAAGTTTATCATTTAGTTGAAAATAGTGCAAAACACCCTAACTTGAATATTAAATTAATCTATCGGAAAGAAATAAATCCATACAAAGCATACTCAAAAGGTGTATTAGAATGGATAGCTCTAGATAAATTACCTACTTACTCAAAAGAATTACTATGGTCATTAATTTATAGGAAAATGAAAGGGCATAGAGGAAATACAATGCTTTTTCCTTGGGAAATTGAAAAGCTTATTTCCCTTATAGAATACGAAAATGAAGGACACTATTTTTCAGACCAACACTTTACATTTGATAAAAATACATATCAAATAACTCCAGGAAATCAAACTTACTTTCATAAAATAGGAGAACCTATTCAATTGTCTTTAAACGATCTAAAAAAATCTGAAACTCATTTACAAGCATATATTCTACAAAACCTAAGTATAAGTAACAATACATTTTTACCAGAAGTTTTTGGTAAAAACATAGTATGGATAGGTAATGAAGTATTTGCCGGTAGTAGTATGCAAAAAATAGATATTTTTATAATAGAAAAAATTGATGAAGTAGAATACATTTATAGAATAATTGAACTAAAACATCCTAAATCTGGAACTGGTATAAACTCTGCACCTATACAATTAGAATATTATATAAATTGGGCTAGGGAAGATATAGGAGGACATATTATTGGTAGTAAAAAATTTAATATTAAACCTATCCTTTTTTCATTAACTAATCAATTTAATTCAGTTCCAAAATCTATTATTACACAAATAAAATCCTTAGAAAATATATCAAATTCCCCAGAAATCTGGGAAATAAATTATGATAATCAAATTAATAAGGTACTCTAAAAAACTTTCAAATTAATTTAAGTTTAAATTAGATAAATATGAAAACTAATAAATTTAGTAAAGATATAAACGGTAAACCAATAAATGAGTTAATTGAATTAGAGAAACAAATAAGGGGTTGTACTTTGTGTAATTTAAGTCAAACTAGGACAAATTCAGTACCTGGTAGTGGGAATTATCAGGCTAAATTAATGATAATAGGGGAAGCACCAGGAAGAAATGAAGATTTACAAGGGTTACCATTTGTTGGACAAGCAGGAAAACTATTAGAACAAATGCTTAATGAAATTAACATAAAAAGGGAAGATGTTTTTATAACTAATATTGTAAAATGCCGTCCCCCTGAAAACAGAGATCCCACAGAAGAAGAAATAAACTTATGCAAACCTTATCTATTTAAACAAATAGAATTAATCAATCCTAAAGTTATACTACTATTAGGAAAATACTCCTTAAAAACAATTTTAAATTTAAACCTAAAGATAAGTTATTTAAAAGGAAGGGTTTTTATAAAAAATGATAAATATATATTTTGTACATATCACCCTGCATTTGTATTAAGAAATTATACTTCACATATTGAAGAATATAAATATCATTTTAGTATATTAAAATCAATCCTGGAAAAAATCAACCAATAAAAATTAATTAATTAAAATTAAATAATGTTTTATAATTTTAATAATAGATATTTTCTAATACAATCTAGTTATAAAAACTTTATAAAAAACTATGAGATAATTGATTTATATAGTTTAAAATTAATAATAAAAACAGAACAAAATAAAATTAACTTTATTAACCCCTTATCTTTATTATCAAGTATATCTATTTTTTTTATAAATTATCCAATAAATAAGAAAATAGATTTTTATTCATTTGAAAACAATCATTTATTTAATATTCACTTTAAATATATAAATGAAATATATATCAATAAAATTTTTAGGATAGAAGATAAAATAGATAAAAGTTTATCAAAAGAAATAGAAAAAACCATTTTTAAAATAAAACTACCACCCTTTTATAGTATTTTAAAAAATATTCCCTTTAATTTTAAAATTGAAATAACTAAAGAAAACGATACAAAGTTTATATTAGCTCAAGAGAAAATTGTAAATTACATTTTATATAAAGATAAAGAAGATCAAGAAAATATAATTTGTACTTATTATAAAACTAACGATATAAATAAGATAATAGAATTATTTTACTCAATACAAGAACTTAGAGATAGATATAAAAAAGATGATATACTAAAAAATATACTTATTAATAAAGTGTATTTTTTATTAACATTAAGTAGTGATATTAGTAGTTTAATAGAATTTTACAGTGATGATGTGATTTATTTGATTTTTGGATTACCAGTAATAATTGATATAATAACTTAAATAAAAAAATAAAAAATATTTAAAAATGTTTATAATAATAACATTATTGATAGGTTTATTAGGTGGGGTTTTAAGTGGTTTATTAGGGGTAGGTGGTGCTACTTTAACTATCCCAGCAATGGTATATCTTTTAAAATTAGATCAAAAAGTAGCTCAAGGCACATCATTAGCACTACTTATGATACCCGTTACTTTACTTGCTGTTATTAATTATTACAAAAACAATTTAATAGATAAAAACGTTTTATTGTTATTAGTTATATCTTTTCCTATAGGAGCATTTATAGGTTCAGTTATTGCAATAAAACTCCCTTCTTTAATTTTAAAAAAAATCTTTGCTATATTTTTAATTATAGTAGCTATTAAAATGCTTTTTGATAAATAAAATTAAGGAAATACAAGAAATATAGGATAAAACTTAATTTTAGCTAATTTTATAATATGGATATTGATTTCCAAATATTAGAAGGAATAAGAAAAATATCAAATGTTACTGAAAATATATATAATAAACTATCTTTTAAAAATAATTTAACCTCTTTACAATTAAAAATCCTTTATTTTTTATATTTTAAAAAAAAAGAGAATATCAATATCAAAAGGATTTCTAAGGAAGCTAATTTAACATTAGCAACTATAAGTAAATCTGTAAAAAATTTAATTAAAAAAGGATTTTTAAAAACTTATCAAATAGATAACAATAAAAAAGAAAAATACCTTCAATTAACAGAAAAATCTGATAATATATTACAAACCTTACAAAAAGAAATTGATAAAATAATTAACATAATAAATAAATCCTATAAGAATAATACCGAGAAATATCAAACGATAGAATTTTTAATTAATATTATCAATAAATTATTAGAAAATGGATATATAGATAAAGTTAGCATGTGTAATTTATGTGTATTTTATGATGAAACCAGAAATTATTGTAAATTCTTATTAAAGGAATTAGATTATAAAAAAATAGAATGTTCTGATTTTATCTACAAAAAATATGCCCAAAAACCTTAAAAAAAAAATATTTTTTTACTAGTTATTATATTTTTAGCTATTGTTTTAATTTTAGCTATTTTCTTTAAAACATATATGAAAATAAAAAAAACAACCAACACAAAAATCACAAATTACTTTTACAATTTAAAAATAACAGATAAAAATTACCAAGATATTTATGTAATAATTAAATTAGGATATACAAACGATAATATTTTGAATGAAAATTCAAGAATATATTTTGAAAATCTTAATATAATATCAAAAGATCAAACTATAAAAATAAATAAAGGATACTATAGAAAAAATATAATATATGTTGATACTCCTATAGAAATATATCAAAATAGTACAAAAATTTCTATAAAAAAGGATATACATATATATATGGATAAATTACTTTTAGTAGGAAAAGATGTATACATAATAAATCAAAAAACTAAAACAGTAGCAAATCAAATAAATATAGATTTAAAAACATTAAACTATACTTTAAATGAAGTTTCTGGAACATTTTATAAACAATAAATAACAAATAATTTCAAATAAAATTATGAATACATTAAGCATAAAAGAAATAAGAGATTTAAAAGAAAAATTACAAAAATTTATAAATTTAATAAAAAATTACAAAAATAAAATAATTGAAATAGAAGAACAAATTGAAAACTTAAATAAAAATCTACAAAGTAATTACGATTCTATAGATTATAAAAACCTAATAAAAAAGAAAAAAAACTTAGAAAAAATAGTAAAAAAATATGAAAAAACTATTCAAGAAATAAATGATTTAGAAGATGTATTTGATTTAGTTAATTTAGATGAGGAATTAAGAAAAGAAATATATAATAATTATAAAATTTTACAAAAAGAAGTGGATAGCATAATAATAGAATTATTACTAGATGAAGAGTATGATAGTAATGATTGTATATTAATAATAACGGCGGGTGCAGGTGGTACTGATGCTCAGGACTGGGCTAATATGCTTTATAGGATGTACTATAATTGGGCTAACAAGAATGGATTTAAGTTTAGCATAGTAGATATAACCATAGGTAATGAAGCAGGGATAAAAAGTGGCACCTTTTTAATAAGTGGAGATAACGCTTATGGGTATCTAAAATCAGAGAAAGGGGTTCATAGGTTAGTTAGGAATTCTCCGTTTAATGCTCAAAATAAACGCCATACTTCTTTTGCCTTAGTTGAGGTTATCCCTAAAATAGAAGATGATATAAATATAGATTTAAAAGAAGAAGAATTAAAAATAGAGACATTTAAAGCAGGGGGAGCAGGAGGACAACATGTTAATAAAAATGAATCTGCAGTTAGAATAACTCACTTACCTACAGGTATAGTAGTAGTTAGTTCTAATGAAAGAAGCCAACATAAAAATAAAGAGATCGCTTTAAAGATACTTAAAAGCAGATTATATGAATTTGAATTACAAAAAAGAATAGAAAAAATAGAATCTTTTAAAACTAAACAACAAGCTGCGTGGGGTAATCAAATCCGCAACTACATTCTTCATCCCTATAAGTTAATTAAAGACTTAAGAACTAATTTAGAGGTATATAAAGTAGAAGAAGTATTAGATGGAGAATTAACTCCCTTTATTCTTTCTTTCCTTTTAAATAATAAACTTACAAATATCAATAATATTTAAAAAAATAGATAAAAAGGAAGGAGGGTTAAATATGGAAGATCCTAAAAAAATAATAGAAAATATGAAAAAAGAAATGGAAAACTCTTTAAATTATTTAATAAAAGAATATAAATCTTTAAGAACAGGTAGAGCTAGTCCTTCATTAGTAGAAGATATAAAAGTAGAGTATTACGGAAATATTAGTCCTTTAAAAGCATTAGCAGCGATATCTACACCAGACCCTAAAATTTTACTAATCCAGCCATTTGATAAAAATTCTATACCTTCTATTGAAAAAGCCATCTTAAAAGCAAACTTATCACTAACTCCACAAGTAGATGGAAATGTAATAAAAATAATAATTCCAAGGTTAACAGAAGAAAATAGAAAACAATTATCTAAGACTGTAATGCAAAAAGCAGATGAAGTAAAAGTATCCATAAGGAATTCTCGAAGAGATGCAATTGAAAAAATTAAAGATTTATCAAAAAAGCAAAAAGTTATCTCAGAAGATGAAGCTAATAGATATCAAAAAGAAATAGAAAAAATAACAAAAGAATATTTAGATAAAATAGATAAATTAGCTAATGATAAAACTAAGGAAATAATGACCGTTTAATATTTTATATTTTAAATTAAATAATTTAGTAAAATCAAATAATTTTGATTAAAGAGGTGTATAAATTAATATGAAAGGGATTTTAAATATAATACCCAAAAATATAGATTTTTTTAAATATTTAAAAAATTGTGTAGAAATAATGGAGATCATTGCTAAAGAATTACTAAATTTTATAGATAATCCTACTGAGGAGAATTTTAATAAAATAAGAGAATTAGAGCATAAAGCAGATGAAATAGTACATGAATACAGACATAAACTTAATGAATCTTTTATAACTCCATTAGATAGAGAAGATTTACATCAAATAATAATGAAAATGGACGATGTAATAGATTTTATAAAATCTTCAGGTGAAAAATACTTTTTATATAAACCAAGTTTAAATAATGATTACATTTATCAGATGATAAAACTATTAATTCAATCTATTGAGTATTTAAAGCAAATAATAAATTTATTATCTAAGCCAAATGAAGAATTATTAAAGTTAGTTAGTAAAATATGTGATCTTGAAAGGGAGTGTGATATAATTAATAGGAAAGCTATAGCAGAGCTATTTAACAATGGGAAAGATGTACTAGAAGTGATAAAACAAAAGGAAATATTATCTCAAATAGAAGAAACTGTTGATAGAGCTCAATTATTAGCTATAACTATTGAAAATTCCATTTATAAACATATATAAAAATTGATATAATTAATATAACAATATAATAAAAGGCAATTAATAAAAGTGGATATTTTTAATATTTTAATAAATGACAAACGATTAGTTATAATTTTTGTGATAACATTTTTTATAAACTTTTTATCAGTAAGTTCAGCAAGTTTAAGATTTGCAGGAATAAAAACTAATTCAATAACCACTTCTTTATCTCTTTCTAATATCATTTTATTAATAACTAGATTAGCTAATTTATTTCAAACTCCGTTTTTAGGGTCCATGATAGACTTAGCTTTTAAATATAATCAAATTGATACTTTATTATTAAAATTGCATATAATAATTTTTTCTGCTACCTTAGGTACTTTTGTAGGAATTTTATTTTTTAATACTTTTGAAAATATTTTCATAAAATGGATTAATTTATTTAATAAAACTTTAAGTATTCCTAAGACTTTTTATTATTTAATATATCCTAAAACTTATTTAGTTATAATAAAATCAATAAGTAAAGTTAATTTTTATTTAGATAAAAATGTTTTAAAAGAGGTTCCGAAGATTATAATATTTAGTTCTTTATTTGTGTCAGCGTTTTGGACAACGGGGGTATTATCTGCTATGTATGCAAGTGTTTTAGTACCGGAATATGCTAGAACTGCTACAATCTTATCAGGCATTGTCAATGGAATCGCTACCATTTTATTTACCATTTTCTTAGATCCAATAATAGCCCATATAACTGATAAAGTTTATAATAATCAAAAGGATATAAAATTTCTATATAACTCAGTATTTTTGATGCTAATATTTACATTGCTGGGAACTATTTTAGCACAGTTTGTATTAAAACCTGGAGCTTATTTAATTGCTATTATCACTAAATTAGTTGCAACATTTTAATAATATTTATTAAGGGGATATAACAGTTATATCAGCAGGATTTATATCATTAGGTGGTAAGTTATTATTTATTGCTCTTATTTCGAGGTTAGTAGTAGATATTATACAAGAAGTTTCAGTTGTTCTAATGGTCCCTTTATGGGTATAAGATATTTTTACTTTTACTTCATATAAGGTATTAGAATTAGCATACTTAGAGTAGTTAATAGAATTAATAGAATAATCATAAGAATTCCCTATTTTATAGTTATAGTTTTTAAGTGTTTGTTCTAAAGTGGAAATAGCATCATTTCTTAAAACCAATTGGTTATTTATACTATCAATGTAAAAATATTTGGAAGTATTATTTTGAATTTCATAAGAAATAAGATTTAGAATATTAGAGATATCTATAAATTTTTGATTTATAGTACTTATATTTGAACCCCAATAAACTATAACTAACATAGCTAATAACAATACCAATGCTATACTAAATGAAATAACTACTTCTATTATAGTTAACCCTCTGCTTTTTTTTAGCTCTTTAATTTTTATTTCTTTAATTTTTATAAAGTTAAAAAAATTGATACTCTTCATAAACTTTACCTTCCTATTTATTATTTCATAAAAAATTTTATTATTTCCTTTTATTAATATTAAAAAAATTATAACAAACATAATAAGAATTTTCTAATAATTAATTAAGAAGGATAAAACAAATATATAAGTAATTATAAAATGAAAGGGGTTTAAATTTAATGGATTATATAAAATATGCTGTTCTTGGTATAGTTCAAGCTTTGACTGAGTTTTTACCAATAAGTAGTACAGCACATATTAAAATATTTGAGATTATTTTGAAACTCCCCTACTCTACTACTTTAGATATTTTTCTTCACTTAGGAACATTATTAGCTACTATAATTTATTTTAAAGATGTTATAATTAGCTATATTAGAAAATATTTTAATGAAATTATGTGGGTAGTCTTTTTCACTATTATTTTTGCCTTTATAATAGACAAAATATCATATTTTCAAAGACCAGAACTATTAAGTGTATTTTTATTTGTAAATGCTATATTTTTATTTATTATTGATAAAAATTTAAAAAAAGAGAATCATCTTAATAAAGATGTTAAAGCACTTAGTATAATTGATTTATTTTTAATAGGTTTTTTTCAGGGGCTAAGTGCAATCCCTAGTTTATCTAGAAGTGGTAGTACAATCTTTGCTTCTATTTTAGCTAAGCTTAACCCATATGAAGCTTTTAGATTCTCTTTTATTGTCTCTATCCCAACAATTGCTTTAGCTTTTATCTACGAATTAATAAAATTCTTTAAAGATAAAACATATTTAAATGAAGATATAAACCTAATAGGGGTTATAATAGCTATTATTTTTTCTTTTATTTTTGGTATAATTGCTCTTAAAATTTTAGATAATTTCATTAAACAACAAAAAGTATCATTTTTTGTAATATATAATATAGTTTTAGGAGTAATTTTAAGTTTTTATTTAGGATTTTTTATTAAATTTTTCTAATTTTTTAATTACATATATTTTTTTATAATATACATATAATAGAATAAACATCATTTAAATTAATTTCTTTTAAACTCTTTAAACACTCTTGATGTTTTTTGGTTGAATATAATTTATTAACTAAAGTTTTATATTCATTATGTTTAGTTATATATCCTAAGATGACTGCATCGTATGTATTTTTTATATATTCTATTAAATCAAAAAGATTATTAACATCTTTTAGTTCATTTTGAGAGAAGTTTTTAATATAGAACTCTTTAATTTTATATCCAACTGGGGTAAAGAAATTAGAAATAAACAAAGAAGCAGAAGGCAAAAATATTTTCATATTTATAATTTTAGAAATAAGTTCATGCTGTCTAATAACATTAATTTCGTCAATATTAACAATGTCTGTATTAGTAATAGCAATGACTTTATTTTTAGAGAATTCAGTTCCTAAAGTTCTTACAATATTAGAAGCAATAAAAGCTGTATTTATATCTTGATGATACTCATCAGATTCTCTTTCGTCAGGTAATATAAATATTTTTTCTATTCTATCTTTTAGTTTTTCCAGTTCATTATAAAAAGCAGTTTCTAAAATATTTTTATTAACAACAAAAAAAAATTCAGTAAGATAATGTAAATGTTCTTTTTTTAAAGTACTATTTACCATTTCATTTAAATTATCCACATCATCAGTAGATAACTTAGATATTAGTACTATTTTTATGTTTATATTAGTACTATCTATAATAGCGTAATATATTGTTTTCATATATTCTTTAATAATAGAAGAAATCATTTCTTTATCAAAGTTTATAATAATAACTAAGTTTCCATAAGATGGGATATTATCAAAGATATTTAAATTTTTATATCTTTCCATAATAAAAGATGCAATAGTACCAATAATACTGGCAAATAACAGTCCGTTAGCTATTATTAAGAATATACCTATTAAATATTTTTGGGTTTTATCGGGTAATCCTTCTGGAATTTCACCAGTAAAAACTACATAAAATGCCCATTTCAAAGCTTCAAAAATATCTATTTCTAATATCTGGTTAAGCATAACAGAGCCTACTAAAATTACTAAAACTGTTATAACAAAAATCTTTATTATATTTCTTAATAGAAAGTTAATTTCTTTTTCAATAATTCCAAATATTTTAAATATAGTAATTAATCTAATAATTCTAATTAATCTAAGTAAAGCTAAATCATGTAAATAAACTGCTTCATTAAATCCATAAAAAAAATGTAAAACAATATAATCAACAGGGATCCATCCAAGTAAAGCTACTATATCCCAAAAATATACTTTAAAAAACTTTCTAAAATCCCCTATTGACCAATACCTTATTATCAACTCAATTGAAAATAAACTAAAAAATATAATATCTATAAAAAAGTAAATAACCGGATAACTTTTAAAAAAATTAAAATAAAAATCTCTTGTAGTTAAAAATAAAACATACACTATAGAAACTATTGTCAATACATTATAAAAAATATTAAATTTTTTATTGTAATTTAAATTAATTAATAGATTAGTTAATTTATCTTTTAGGTTCATTTTTAATTGTATTAAATTTTGAAAGTTTCTATTAAATCTATTTCTTCTTGGAGTTTATTAACTAAAAATGAATATATTACTTTCAGGTAATCTTTAAATATATCGGGGACAATCATGTTTTTGAGATTAGGGAAATTAAATGGGTAGAAAAATATAGCAATATCTTTTCTAGTATTTTTTTCTTTTAGCATTATAGGAAAATATGCACAAGGTATAAATCCAATATCTATTAATATATTATGATAAAAATAATTTTCAGCTTTAGAAACAACTTCTAAGTATCTTCCATCCAATTTATCAATAATAAATGGGATATTATAAAATAGGTTATAAATTTTTTCTATATCATTATCTACTTCTAACCCCATTATCGCGCAATGTTTATCAATATAATTAAAATGTAAAAAAACAGAGCCTATAGGAGTTTTTATTTTAAAATTCGGTTTATGAAATGGCATGAATTTAAATCTCAAGGTATTTAATTTTTCTTTATATTCTCTTTCTACGTTATCTACTATTATGTTTATATTATCTAAAATAGTTGGTTTAATATTTATTTTTTGGTTTAATATTTTCTGATATTTTTCTTCTAATGTTAGAATATCTTGGATATTTTTTTTAATATTTTTAATATTTTTTATGTTATAGTGGAGTAATCTATGTAAGTATTTTTGGAGTACTTGATATATTTCATTAACGAGGATATTCATTTTAGTTATTTTTTCTCTTTTAATTAGTCCTTTATGTGTTAGGTAGATAAATAGAGCGTGGTTTTCATAAGTTAGTACTCTCCTAACGTTGGGGAATATTCCAGCAGGAATGAAGTTATTTTTTAATAAAACTTTTTGGGGACTTATTGTTAAAGTTCTTGCTAAAGCGTATATTACTTCTGATTTAATAATGGAATAATTAAATGCTAAATAAAATATTATTTCAAATAGTTTATTATTTCTGTATTTTTCTTTAACTACAGCAGCTAACGCTTTTGATAATGAATTCTTTTTATCAACTCTAAATAAAATTGAAGCACATACTTTATTTTCATTATCATATACTAACAACCATAAATTATCTTTATTTAATAGAATTTCAGTTAATAGTTCTTCATCAGTTACTTCAGGTAATGAGTAATTATATCCATAAATTTCTTTATATAGATTTTTTATATCATTTTTGTTATTTATATTGGCTTTTTTAATTTTGAAATTAAGGATTAAAGTGCTTATATCAAATTCAAAAAATTCTTTTAGATCTCCAATTAGTATATCTTTATTAGAATTTAGTTCTTTAAAAATCTGATTAATATGATTTATATTTTTATTATAAGTATTAGAACCTAAATTCATAAATTAAATGGTTATAGTAATTTATTTTTATTCTATTATTTATTTTAACAAAACCCAAAAAAACTCCTATTAAATATAACTAATTAAAATAGGGAAAAATAGAAAAAAATATAATATTTTAATAAAGGAGTAAATATGGGTTTTAGTGATTATGTAAAACTATTAAGGATTCATCAATGGGTAAAAAATTTATTAATTTTTGCTCCATTTTTTTTCTCCTTTAATTACAAAACAGATATTCTTTTAAATTTAATAATAGTTTTTTTTATTTTTAGTATTACTGCAAGTGCTATTTATGTAATAAATGATATTATAGATTTAGAGTACGATAAAAATCATCCCGATAAAAAAAATAGGCCCTTACCTTCAAACAAAATCACTATAAATAATGCCGTTATTCTAATTTTTGTTTTATTATCTTTATCATTATCCATTTCTTTTTTAATTAATAAATCTTTATTTTATCTAGTATTAATTTATATAATATTAAATCTAATATATAGCTTATTTATAAAGAAAATAATTATCTGGGATGTAACATTTTTAGCTTCAAACTATATTATAAGGTTATTAGTTCTATACCATTTAACACAGAGTTACCTAACTGGAACAACAATAAATATTTTTTATTAGCTGTGTTAATTGGCTTTACAAAGAAAAAAGAAGATCTAATTTTATTTTATAAAAGTAAAAATATTAGAAAAAATTATATAAAATTATTCGTTGGAATTAATTAATATATCTGTATTAAATTAGTAGGTAGATTATCTATAGTAGCTTACCTTATTGTATGCAACAAACTCAGAAATAATACAAAAACAATAGAATTGATAAAGGTAACTTCAATTAGTTTTTAAAAAGGAACCAACTGTTTATCCGTCAAAAATTTTTCTAAAAGATAATTTCTTAAAAATAACTATTTTACTTATGTCTAATTTCATTTTATATAACCCATTACCTAAACAATAAATTTTAACATTAGCATTAATTAATTATTTTTATAGAAAAATATATCTCCACAGGGATACTAAACCCCAAAATAAAAGGGAAATTATATTATTCAGATAAACACCTTACCATAAAAGAATTAAATAGTAGTTTAGAAAACTTTTAACAGTAGGTAAATTAAGAAGCTATTCTGCCTCAATATATTCTACATCTTATTAAAACTACAAAATATAATTACATCCTAAACTACAATAAAGAAGAAGGCCACATTAAATGCACCTCAGGAATAACCTTAAGAGAAATAATAGATTTCATAATAAAAGATAATCATTTTTTATTAATTACACCAGGTACCAATTATATAACCTTAGGTAGATCAATATCAAATGATGTACACACGAGAAACCATTCATATCTATAGTTCATTTAGTAAATATATTATAAACTTAGAAATCTTATTACCTAACACTCAAATAATTAAAATAAATGACAAAAATAATGAAAACATTTATAAATTCAATAACTTTAACTATAATGTAGTATGGTTAGATTTACTTAATTTTAATAATATTAACAAACTAAATGCATTAATCCAAACAAGAGAATTCATAAATCCAAATAATACAAACATAAATACTATTTAAAAAAATCAATAAAAAATATCTATGCCTTCATTTTTAAAAATAAAAGACATAATAGTTAAAATTTTTAATCACTTTTATTATTTATTTACTTTTGAAGAGAAAATAGTTGATTTTAATACTTTTTTTATCCTTTAGATTTTATTTACAACTGGAACATTTTATATAATCCATATGGTTTTTTACAGTATCAGTTAATAGTTAATTCAAAAGAAGCATTAGAAGAAGTAATATATACCATTGTTAAATCTGATATAAGGCCTTATTTATCTATTTTAAAACTTGATAAAGAAGGAAATAATAATTTTTTATCGTTTCCTATACGTGGGTTTAGTTTAGTTTTAGATTTTAAATTACGAGAAGGAATTTATGATTTACAGGATAGATAAGAACAAGTTTGAAAAAATGTATTCAAAAGTAAATAAATTCAAAAAATCAGAAAAGAATTAAGAGCTAATAAAAAATATATTTCTTTACAATCTATAAGATCAGGATTATAAAATTTATGAATTCTACTAAAATTATGAGTAATAAATATTTGTTAGTAATAGGAGGGAGTAGCGATATAGCTAAGGAATGTGCAATAGAATTTGCTAAACACAATTTTAATTTAATATTAACAGCAAGAAACAAAATTAAATTAGAAGAATTTTCTAAACATCTCAAAAATCTATTTAATATAGACATAATATTAGAAGAATTAGATATACTTGATTTTTCATATCATTTAGAATTTTGGAATAAAATTAAGGATTATAATATAGAAGTGGTTTTAGTATCTATCGGACATTTAGGTAATCAAAAGTTAGCTGAACAAAATTTAGAAGAAACTTTGAAAATAATAAATACTAATTATACAGCTTTAGTAAGTTTAATTAATATAATCTCAAAAGATTTTGAGAAAAGAGGAAGTGGGACTATTATAGGGATAAGTTCAGTAGCAGGTGATAGAGGCAGAAAAAGTAATTATATTTATGGAAGTGCAAAAGCAGTGTTCTCTTGTTATTTAGATGGTTTAAGACACAAATTATATAAACATAATGTGCATGTTATTACAGTTAAACCAGGGTTAGTTTATACCAAAATGACTAGTAATTTAAAATTACCTAAACTTCTAACAACTACTCCCCAAAAGTAGCAAAAGATATATATAATGCTTACATTAAAAAGATAAATACTCTGTATACTCCATACTTTTGGAAAATAATAATGAGTATAATAAAATTAATCTCTGAAAATATATTTAAAAAGACTAATCTATAATTTTGTTAATATTCAATATTTTTAGAACACTTTTATAAGATGTCAAAAAAGATAGTATTTTTTGATTTTGATAATACAATAACTAAAAAAGATACTTTACCAGTTTTTTTAAGATATTTATATCCCTTTCCTATTTTTTTTATTAAATTTTTATTATTTTTTCCTTTTTATGTACTTTTTAAATTGAAAATAATTTCTAATGATTTAGCAAAGAAAATATTGACAAATATACTCTTTAAAAATTTAAGTTTAGAAGTATTTAATAAGAAGGTAGAGGATATTTAATTTAATAGTATTACCTAAACTTATAAAAGAAAAAGCAATAGAGTTAATAGATAAATATAGTAAAGAGGGGTATATAATAGTGGTAGTTACAGGAAATTTTGAGGAAATATTAAGGCTTTGGGCTACAAAAAATAATGTATATTTAATAGGCACTAAATTAGAAATAAGAGATAATAGATTTACACGTAATTTAGCTACCAAAAATTGTACTTCCTATCAGAAAGTTATAAGAATTAAAGAGATTTTTAATCTTGAGGAATTTGAGGATATAATTGCATATGGTGATAGTGAATCTGATTTACCAATGCTTAATTTAGCTAAAAAAAAATTTTATAAAAAACTTTAACAATATTTAAGACTTTAACAATATTTAAGCAAGAAGTCCCAATTTTTTATTAAGATGAAGATGAATTGCTTGACAAATATTCAATTTTGGTATATTATATTATTTATTATACATAATGAAGTGAAATAAATAAAGAACTTAACAATAATCAAGTCAGGTTATAGATTACAAAAAATATAAATCAGGGAAAGTATATTCTGTAAATAAGGGTTTTCTCACTCAACGATCGGTAAGATTGAAACGACTTAAACTCAAGCCAAATAAAGCTGGATATGTAAGCAAAATGGATATATATAAGAGATATCCAGCTAATAAAGGAGGAAGCCCACACTTCTATAAGTTAAGAGTATATCATTTAAAGTTCTTCTGAAAAGAATTAATACTATACTTTTCTTTTAGTAGAATAATTATTAATATTAGCAAATAAAAAGCGATAGTAATAAAAGGAAGGAAGAAAAATTTAGCATACCACGGTTCGTATCTTAATATAACTTTGTGTTCTCCTTTTGGTACTATAACTCCCATAACCATCCCATTAACTTTTAAAATAGGCACTTCTATATTATCTATATATGCTTTCTAGTATTTATAATAACTGTGATTAATTACTATAAAACTATCCCCTTTTCTTTTTACTTTAAAACTAATTTCATTATACTTTTTAAATATATTCTCTCCCTTTATTTCTACCTTGATAAAATTTATTTTTTTTATATTATTTTGATTTATATTAGAATAATCATTGCAATATTTTAAAAATAGTACATCAGCATATTTTTTCAAATAATCTACAAAATTTTTATCTACAAGCTCCTCATTAATAATATCAAAATAAAGGGTATATAATTTTTTTCAAAATTCAAAAATATCATTTATAAAGTTTATTTTACCAACAGAATTTACAAATTCATTAGAATTTGTATTGTATAATAAACTATTAACTTTATTATTTATTTTTAGATAATTATCTACTATTATAGAATATGTATAGGTATTATTTTTAAATGTAGGAGATAATAAAAAATGTAGTTCTTTTTATATAATATCTCACTGCTTAGATAGTAAAGTATTGTATACTCTATATAATAATCAATAGGAATAAGCTTAGATGGTATTTTTATCTACATAGCTCATTATTTTATTAGAATTTATATATCCAAAATCAATGTTGTCATCCAATTCTTTTATATAATCATCAACATAATTTAAAAAAGCTTTTTCGGAGAATAATTTTTTTTAATCTTAATTTTTTTTAATCTTAAATTATAATATTTATTGGGGCATAGTATCTTACCTCTTTATCAACAAAATTATAGGCTTCTCTTTCTTCAGTAAGACTTTATTCTCCTGAGTTTTCTCCTTAAAATAAAAAACAAAGTATTCGTTATTTTCTAAACGAAAATTTTTATCAGAATTAAACAAAGTTACTTTTTTAATACTTTTTTATAATTATCATAAAAAATACTATAAATATTATTTATAAAATATTATTTATAACATCAATATTTTTTAAATCAAAATATAAATTATTGTAATTATGTACATATGGAATCTATCTAACATTATAAATAGAAAAAGAAACATTAAGATTTAGCAAATTAAAAATTTGGTAAAAATCATAGAAAAAGTAATAACAATTAAAAATATAATTTTTGTCAAAACTTGCTAAATGGTCATAATAATTGAAATCCCTAAAATTAGTCAAAATAAAAGCCAAATTAGTAAAATTAACTAAAGTATCATTTTTATTTTTGTAATAGTAAAGAATAAATATGTTATCAATAGTATTTATTTCTTTTTTGCCTAATAATATACTATATCTATCTTCTAAGAAATTATAGTTATTATTAGGTTTAAAATAACCTAACCTATAAAAATAAAGCCCCCTTCTAATACAAAAAGTAATAAAATAAAAAACAAAAAAAATTTTTATATATCTATTAAAGAAAATAATATAAAAATAAAAAACTACAAAATATAAAAATATGATAAAAATAGAGATTAAATTTAAAATATCAATCTTAATAATTTTAATAAAATAATAAATAAAGTTATAAAAAAAAATTAAACAAATAAAAATTAATAGAGAACTAATAAATAATTTAAAGAACAAGAAACACTTTTGTCTTACTCCATTTATTGATTTTGAATCAAAAAACATCTTTAAGAAAAAAACCAATAGAAATTACCAAAGCAAAATCAAAAAAATTAAATTTCTTAATGGAGTCTTTATATAACTGTAAAAAAGGAAAAAGTAAACCAAATAGTATAAAACAGTGTATTTTCCAAAAGGCAAAAAAAAGAAAATATTCCAAAAACTATTATAAATAAAAATCTACTTTTAAAATAATCATTATTTTTATAATTTCTAAAAAACGAATATAAAAAATACAAAAAGGAAGGAATTGTCAAAATTGATACATATCTTATAATCTCCAAATTTAAAACTCCTTAAATGAATCTATATAAAAATCAGAATAAATAGAAAATAATAAGTAATAAGCATCTCTAAAGTATAAGATCCTACATTATAAAGATCTTCTTTTAGTATGCTCCCACTTGTAAGAAATACATATTCTTTTACAGCTAAAATCTAAACTAACCAAAAAGGAAAAGTAAATAAAACACTAAGAATCCATAATATAAAAATTTAAAAAATATCTTTTCCAAAACAATAAAGTAGATAAAACATTATAAAAAAGAATAAAATATTATATAAAAAATTATAATATTAGGATGCCCTATTGCCAAAACCACCCCTAAAACAAAGCTATAAAAAACAGATTTTTTAAATAATCTTTTCCTTCATTTATAATTTTAAACATAAATAAATGTATATTATATAAAGATAATATAACCTGTGGAAAAGAGTTATTAAAAGGTTTATAATCTGTATATGCTATAAAAGCTCCAGAAAAGGGAACCAACACAGAAATTAAAAAAGCAATTTTTTTATTATTAAATAAAAAATTAGAATAAAAAAAAATACAAAATTCCAATAAAATAGCATGAAATATTATATTTAAATCATAAGCCCAAACAGGATCATACTTAAAAATAGGTATAAACAAATAGTTTCCAACATAAAATACACTACCTTGAAATATTTCAATAAATGGATATCCTAGATTAGTATAGTGCCACTATGATAGTAATTCCCCATTATTAATATTCTTAGTAAGAAAAAAGTAATAAAAGAAAAAAAATTATTAAGAGAATCTATAACTCCTACAATTACTCCATCTTTTAAGAATGAATAAAAGAAAATAAAAGAGCAAAAATAAAAATAATAAAAGTATATTATCTTTTTAATTTTTATAATGAATTGTAAATAATATTTATTATTTTAAAGAATATTAAATTTCAAAACATATTATCTTCAAAGATATTATTCTCTTAGGGAATTTTTGAGCAAACTACCCCATACTTTTAATTTTTATTATTCTCATTATAAAGAACAACTACAAAAATTATTACTAAACTTTCATTAAATATTAAATTATCTAATACACTATTAAGATCCCTTGAGATGTAGTAAAAACTAATTTACTTATAATTCCTCTATTATTTCTATGCTTTAGGGTAATATTATAAGTTGGGCAATATATATAATATGAAGCTCCATTATTTACTGATTTATATTCATAATTTTCTTTAACAACAGGACACTTATAATCTTTATCCATATATCCTGCTAAAGGATTTCCACTTAAAGTTATTACAAAATCATTATTAGGATATCTCCCTTGATAATCATTAGAATACATCTCCACAACAGAAGCTATATTCTTTAGGATAGATTGACATGCAGTTAATTTACCAGCATTTCTTGCATTAACAAAATTAGGGATTAAAACTACAGCTAAAATAGAAATAATAGCTATAACTACCATCAATTCTAATAAAGTAAATCCTTTTACTTTTTTTATTTTATTTATTTTCATAAAATAATCACTCCCATAAAAATGGGAAATAAAAAATACAGGGCGGAGAGGATTTGAACCCCCGACCAATGGATTTGGAGTCCACCGCTCTACCAACCTGAGCTACCGCCCTTTAAATCATTACATTACTTATTTTTTCTTCCTTAAAAAACTAACTTATCTTTACAAAATTACTACGGTCCTACACTGTTATCACCATTATACAATCTATTAGGAATACCTACTGTAGAATGTAATACAGGACCACCCAAAGCATTACCTTGTCTATGCTGTGTACCCCCAGCAACTCCAGGGCATTCTATTAGATAAGTGACTCCTCCCACACCAATCTCAATTGCGTATCCTGTAGTTCTAGCGGTCGGACAAACCATTCTCTTTCCTACATAATCTCTTCTGAAAGTTGCTGCTCCGCTAGGAGTATTACTATTATCTGTATGGTCGCCTGCGTTTGCAATTTCTCCACCAGCAGTACCGCCTGGATACATACCATCCCAATCATTGGAATAAGTTTCCATAGCAGTTGATAAAGATTTTAGGTTGGATTTACAAGCGGTTAGCCTTGAAGCTTCCCTTGCTCTCATAAAGTTAGGGACTAATACAGCTGCTAATATTGCGATTATTGCTATAACGATCATTAACTCAATTAAGGTGAAACCCTTTCTCTTTTTTCTCATATCCATTCACCTCCTTTGCTTCATTATTGTTATACCCAATTTTTTTTTAAATGTACCCTATTTTATGTAATATTTTATATCTAATTTTATTGACTTTTGTCAATTATTTTTTATTTCTATAAAACTTCTTATAGGCTTGATAAGTATCTTTTGGAATTCTAATTTTTGTAAATTTATAAGAATAAACAATATTTAATAAGAACTTTTTTAAAGTTAATTTTCCATGAATAGAATCCAATAAATCCTTTAAAATTCCACATTCCATAGCTTTTTTAGCATATAACTCTTTTTCACTAGTTATTTGACCTATCCTAGCATTGATCCACTCTATGGATAAGGTTTTTTCATGACCAGGCCTTCCTCTTTTATCTATTTCAAAACGAGCCCCAATAGGATCAGCTATACACCAAAAATCAAAAATATAATACTCACTTCCCAATAAAAATCCAGAAATACCTATATTCGACAAAGCAACATACTTATCTACCTCTATTTTGTTTTTCATTTCATAATCAGTATATCCTTGTTTCAAATCAGAAGCTTGCAGACAAAAAAGAGAATCACTATAATCCTCTAAAGAAACAGGATTTTTTTTATGGGAATAATCTAATATAAAACTGTTTTTCATTAGCTATACCATGTTCATTTATCCCATTATATGAAACTCTTAAATAATTAACACAAATAAAACTCCATATTAACAATAAAATTAGCAAGATTTTCTTAAAAATATTTTCATTAATAATAACAGTTGTAATATAGCAAATAATGCCAAAATAAAAGGGTAATAAAAATCTATCATGCATAAAATCCCCACCAATCGAAATAATATACAAAGTATATAATAAACTTGATATCAAAAAAGAAATAACAAAAAATATTAATTTATAATCAATTTCATTAATTTCAAGAGTTTTAAATTTTTCATAGATAAAATAAAAAATTAAAATAAATAAAAA
>FWWL01003054.1_pt1 | contig 31985 bp, 36 predicted proteins | sample 2228331 | NCBI WGS metagenome assembly FWWL01 (sample SAMEA103939775, study PRJEB20133) | metagenome
GAGTGGTTGGTGCACGGCCCGTGGAAGGGACCCAGCATGATGGGCTTCGCGTACACGGACCTCTTTCCTCCGTCCGCCTGGCTGCCCGTATGGGAGGGAACTCGGGTGCACTGGCCGACCCTGCTCCTCGGGATCGGGTTTGTGGTCTTCGGGAGCGTGCTGCTGCACCGCACGGTCCTCGGATTTGAGATCCGGGTGCAGGGGGAAAGCCCGGAGGCGGCCCGATACGCGGGGATTCCCGCGACGCGCACCGTCCTGGCGGTGGCCCTGCTCTCGGGCGGGGCCGCAGGACTCGCGGGCGTAGGGGAGGTGGCAGGGATCCACCACCGGCTTCTGAGCCCGGGGCAGGTCTCATTGGGCTACGGGTACGCGGGGATCGTAGCGGCATGGCTCGCCCGGGGAAGTCCCCTGGGTGCGGTCCCAAGTAGCCTCCTGCTGGGGCTTGTGTTTACCAGCGGAGACGTCATGCAGGTGGCCTTACGGATGCCTTTCCGAGTAACGGACGTCTTCAACGGGCTACTTCTGCTCTTTCTCATCGGGAGCACGCCGCTCTTGCAGATGCGCATCCGGTGGGCCCCGGCCGCAGGAGGGAGGGCATGGATGCCGTCCTCGTGACCCTCCTCAGGGCCTTGGCCTTCGGCACTCCGATCCTATGGGCCGCCCTGGGCGAGATCGTGGCGGAGCGCAGCGGCGTGGTGAACCTGGGTGTGGAGGGGATGATGCTCCTCGGTGCCTTCTTCGCCTTCGCCACCGCCCAGCTCACCGGATCCCCTGTCCTGGGCCTTGCTACTGCCTCCCTCGCGGGAACGCTTGCGGCTCTGGTGCACGCCTTCGTGTGCGTTCGGCTACGGGCAAACCAATACGTCTCCGGCCTTGCCCTCGGCATGGTGGGAGCCGGGGTCGCGGGACTGCTGGGCCGGGGGTGGGAGGGGACGCCGCTTCGGAACCCGCTCCCGGAGCTCTCCTGGGTCACCCTCTCGGGGTTCGGGCTCAGCGGGATCATTTGGGTCTTCCTGTACCACACCCGGTGGGGGATCGCCCTGCGGTCCGTGGGGGAATCGCCGGAAGCGGCAGATGCGCAGGGCATCTCGGTGTCGCTTGTGCGGTCCCTGGCGGTAGGGTTCGGCGGGCTTTCGGCCGGGATCGCGGGCGGGGTCCTCTCGGTGGCGTACCGACCCAGCTGGACGGAAGGGATGACCGCAGGCATGGGATGGATCGCCATCGCCATCGTCGTCTTCTCCGGCTGGGATCCGCTGCGGGCCGTGGCGGGCTCCGTGCTGTTTGGGGCCCTGTTCCACCTTTCCTTCCGGCTGCAGGGCCTCATCGCCCCGGAGCTCCTGAAGATGGCACCGTACCTCGGCACCATCCTCGTCCTCACCCTCGCCACGGCCCGCAGGGGGTCCCGGTGGCAGGAGGTCCCGGAGGCCCTGGGAGTCCCCTACGTGCGGGGAGAACGCTGAGGAAAGGAGGGAGCGCATGCGCAGGTTCGTGTGGGTGCTCGTGGTCCTGCTCGCGGTCGGGCTCGTTGCGGCGGAAGCCGCCCCGCCGCGGAAACTCAAGGCGGGATGGATCTACGTCGGCCCCATCGGCGACTACGGGTGGACCCATGCCCACGACGTGGGTCGCCGGATCGCGGAGAAGACCCTGCCATGGCTAGAAACCACCTACGTGGAAAAGGTCCCAGAAGGGCAGGTGGAGGCGTTCATCGATCAGCTCGTGCGGGCCGGGGCCAAGGTGATCTTCACCACCAGCTTCGGGTACATGGACGGCACCCTCGCGGCGGCCCGACGCCACCCGGACATCGTCTTTGCCCACTGCTCTGGGTTCAAACGGGCACCAAATGTCGCCACGTACATGGCGGACTTCTACCAGGTGTACTACCTCAACGGCCTCATGGCAGGGGCCCTCACCCGCACCGGGAAGATCGGGTATGTGGGGGCCTTCCCCATCCCGGAGGTGAAGCGGCACATCTCCGCCTTCGCCCTCGGCGTGCGGGCCGTAAACCCCCGTGCCACGGTGCACGTGCGGTGGATCTACGAGTGGTTTAACCCCGCGGCGGCCAAGGAGGCGACGGAGGCCCTCATCGCGGAGGGCGCGGACGTCTTCGCCTTCACGGAGGACTCCCCCACCGTGGTCCAGGTGGCGGCCCAAAAGGGCCTATTGAGCTTCGGCCACTACTCCCCCATGTACCGGTTCGCGCCCAAGCACATCGTCAGCGGACAGCTCGTGCACTGGGAGAAAATCTATATCGACTTCCTCCGGAAGGTCTACAACGGGACGTACACCCCCCGTAACCTCCAGAACGTGGACTACTGGTGGCTGCTGGCCGAGGGCGCGGTGGAGCTCGGAGCCCAACCCGGCATGCCCATCAACCCCGTGTTCCGACCACGGCTGGAGGCCGTGCGGGTGCGGGTTCCCGGAATCGGGACGATCTCCGTGTACGACCTCGTGTTCCGGCGGCTGCGGGAGATGTCCCAGTCCCCGCCCGCCTTCGATCCCTTTACCGGACCCATCTACGACCGGAACGGCAAGCTGCGGGTGAGCCCGGGCCGGCGGATGACCGTTCAGGAGCTGATCACCATGGAGTGGGCCGCCCCCGGCATCGTGGGGCCGTGGCCAAAGGAGCCGAAGTAGACGGGCTCAGGCGGATACCCGGAAGACTTCGCGGCCGAGACGGCTGAGGATCTCCGGGCCGGAGGGGTGCACGACGACGGCCTCCTCCAGCCGGACGCCGAAGGCACCCGGCAGGTAGATCCCCGGCTCCACGGTGAAGACCATCCCTTCCTCCAGGGGCGTTGGGTCCGGCTCGGTGACGGAGGGCGGTTCGTGGGGGGAGAGTCCCAGGCCGTGGCCCGTGCGGTGCACGAACCGCTCTCCGTATCCTGCTTTGGTGATCACCTGCCGCGCGGCCCGATCCACCTCCCCGACCGGGACCCCTGGTCGAACCGCCTCCAGGGCAGCCTGTACCGCCTCCTCCACGATCCCGTGCACCTCCCGGTATCGGGGAGAAGGCTCCCCGAGGAAGGCCATGCGGGTGATGTCGGAGCAGTAGCCGCCCGCTCGGCCGCCCAGGTCCAGCAGGACCGGTTCTCCGGACTGGAGAACACGATCTGAGGTGCGGTGGTGCGGGAAGGCGGAGTTCGGCCCAGACGCCACCAGGGTAAACAGCACCTCGTCGATCCCTGCCCGTCTCATGGCCTCCGCGGCTACCTCGGCCACCGTCCGCTCCGAAACCCCTGCCCGACAGGCCTGGAAGGCGGCCACGACTCCCGCATCCGCCGCGGCCGCGGACCGGCGCAGCTCATCCAGTTCCTCGGGCTCTTTGCGCATGCGAAGGGGGGCGAGCAGGCGGGAGGCAAGGGTAAACCGGGCCTCTGGTAGGAGTTCCTGGAGCAGGAGGAGGTGGTCTGCCCGGAGGTCGTCCCCAACCGCCACGGTCCGCACCCGCCCTACCGCCCGGATGGCTTCTCGCACAGCTCCAACGGGCCCCTCCGCATCCGAGTACGGGAGCACGGGGAGTCCGAGGGGTGCGAGTTCCTCGGCCAAGAGGTGAGGAACCACGAGGAGGGTTCGGGTCGGGGAGATCCAGAGGAGGCAAGCCCGCTCGTCGCGGAGGGGGGATCGGCCCACGAGGTAGAGGAAGTCCTCACCCGGAGGCAAGATCACAAGATCCGTGCCGAGCTCTGCCATCCGGTGGCGGAGGGCTTCTACGCGATTGGCCCGCGTCACGTCTCCGCCCAGCTGAACTTCTTGCGGATCTCCCGGGTGATCTCAAGGTTGATGTCTACGGGGAGGAGGTTTTCGTACTCGCCCATCCGGGTCACCAGCCGCGCGCCGTTAGGCGCCCACTTCCCCAAGACCTTGCCTAGCTCAGGGACATACGCCAGGCTCCCCCCCTGGTACATCACCCCGCCGTAGAACTCCCCGTACTGCCCCACGGCTAAGACCGGGATCAGCAGCTCCATGCACCGGGTGCGTACCGCGGACTGCATGGTCTCCAGCTGGTAGGGGAGTTCACTGGACGCCGTCATCTGCACCACCAAGATCTCCGCCCCAGCCCGGACCAGCCGGTGAGCCACCTCTGGAACCAAGAGTTCGTACCCGGCCAGGATTCCCACCTTCACTCCGTCGATCGCCACGGGGCGGTTGGGCCCGGGGTCGAACTGCCCGCGCTCGAAGGGGTGGAACACCCGTTTGTAGTGCTTGCTCAGGATCTTGCCCTCCGGGGAGATTACAAAGGAGCACAGCCGGGGCTTAGGGGGGGTGCGGACTCCCTTTGGCTTAGGCACGATCTCCCGGGTAGTCCCGCAGATCACGTACACGTTTGCCTCCCGGGCAGCCCGGCTCAGGCGTTCGGTGATCGGGCAGGGGATGGGCATGGGCTTCACGTTTCCGAGGAAATACTCGGAAAAGCACACCACCCGGGCCCCCTCCCGACCTGCCCGCCGGATGAACTCCACGGCCTTTTCTAGGTTGTCCGTCGTTCCCTCCTCCCAGGACCGGCTCTCCCCCCACCGGTACCGGATCTGAGCCAGCCCGAATCGCACCCCATCACCTCCCTGCCCAGGATCTCCTTCACGCGCCGAATTTCTTCTCCTGAAGTAGATTTTGCCACCGGAAGCCGAGTTTCGCCCGATTTGGCGGATTTCGGCCCCTCTCCGTGTCCCCTTGGCACCGGACATCTGCAGGCGGTATCCTGGCCTCGCTATGCCCGTGCGTAACCCTGGCCCCCTCCAGGAACCCTCCCAGGAGAAGGTCCAGCGCGTGAATAGGATCCTGGAGGTGCTCAAGCGCCTCTACCCAGACCCGAAGATCCCCCTCCACCACCGATCGCCCTTCGAACTTTTGATCGCCACTATCCTCTCCGCCCGGTGCACGGACGAGATGGTGAACCGGGTGACCCCGCAGCTGTTCGCCCGCTTCCCCACCCCGGAGGCGCTCGCCCGTGCGGATCTCCGCGAGGTGGAACGCCTCGTCCGACCCACGGGGTTCTACCGGCAGAAGGCCAGAACCATTCAGGCGGTCAGCCGGGTCTTGGTGGAACGGTACCGAGGGGAAGTACCGCCTCGGATGGAGGAGCTGGTAAAGCTCCCGGGGATCGGCCGCAAGACCGCCAACGTCCTCTTCTCCGCCGCGGAGATCGAGCGCTGGCCCGGATGGCCCCAGAGTCCGCAAGCGGATGGCTCCGGCATCGTGGTGGACACCCACGTCACCCGGCTGAGCCAGCGTCTCGGCCTGAGCATTCAGACGGACCCGGAAAAGATCGAGCGGGATCTCATGGTCCTGGTCCCCCAGGAGGAGTGGGGACGGTTCGCCCTCCGCCTCATCTACTTCGGCCGGCAGGTGTGCACCGCCAGGGCTCCTCGGTGTCCTACCTGCCCCCTTCGGGAGGTCTGCCCCTCGGCCCCCTACGCCGGGAGCCCGCCGTGGATGCGGAAAAAGGCCGGGTAGAATCAAACGGGTAAGTTCCCTGCCTCGGAGGTGAGCCGTGTACAACCCCCGTACGGAGCGGACGCTCCTCGTCGTAAAGCCGGATGGGGTCCAGAGGGGGCTTGTGGGCGAGATCCTGAGTCGGCTGGAGCGGGCCGGGCTCAAGATCGTGGCCCTCAAGATGCTGAGGGCGTCCCGGGAGCTCCTGGAGCAGCACTACCCTGACCGGGAGGATTTCCTGCGCACCATCGGCACGAAGACCAAGGAGGCCTTCGAGGCGTACGGGCTCGACGTGCGGGAGCGGATGGGTACTGACGACTTGGTGGAGATCGGAGCCCGGGTGCGGGACTGGCTCATCGCGTTCATGGCCTCCGGCCCCGTGGTGGCCGCGGTCATCGAGGGAGTCCACGCGGTAAGCGCGGTCCGCAAGCTCGTGGGCAAGACTCTTCCGATCTTTGCAGAGCCGGGTACTATCCGGGGTGACTTCAGCACGGACTCCCCCACGCTTGCGAACCTGGAGCTAAGGCCTGTCCGCAACCTGGTCCACGCCTCCGGAAGCCGGGAGGAGGCAGAGTACGAGATCGGACTGTGGTTTGCGGAGGAGGAGATCTACTCCTACCGGCGGGCAGACGAGGCGGCCCTGTTCGGCGGTTAAGCCCTCCCGGAGATCTTCGCGAGCACCCACCCTCCGCCCTGGAAGAGCATCCCCTCCCGGGGATCAAGGAGGAGGTCTACCGGCGCCACCGCGTCCAGGGTCACCTTCCCCGTGTCCACCGCGAGCACGAGGAAGGGCTGCCCGGTGTACGGGTTCTCCTCGCGGAAGACCCGGACGAGCCGGCCGCTCAGCAAGGCCGTGGCCTCCGGCCGGTCCCGATCCGGGGGCTCATCGAGGCTGAGGTGGGCCGTGCTTGCGACCGTGTACGGCGGAAGTCGCATCCCTACCTTCTCCGCCGCCTCCGCCACCGCCCGCTCCTCTGGGAACAGCCATGCCTCGTGCAGGAAGACCGCGATCCTCGCCCACACGGGCTGCGGGAGGCTTTCCAGGAAGGGAGATGCGGCGAGGAAGTTCACGAGGTCGCAGACGAGCGGGAATTCCCCGGAGTAGGGCTCCTGGGGCTGAGAGGGGTTGACCCACGCCTCCACCCATCCCTCCTCGGGGTGGTCCGGATCCGCCCCCCAGGCCACCACACTCAGGAGGTGGTCCCGGCCCGAGTCGTAGAAGGGCAGAACCCCGAGGGCCTCCCTCTGAGGCCCCACCTCCGCCCAAAGCTCAACGCCCCGCCCTAGAGGCCAGTACCGGAGCCCCAAGGCAGAGTCCCCGCCCGCAGGGGATCCGAGCCGCACCGCTTCCTCCGCGAGCCGCTCGACCTCCCTCCCTTCGCGGACCGGAAACCCGATACAAGCGTAGTAGCTCATTCAACGCAGAAGGTCGCCATCAGGGCGACCTTCCCCTCGCGAGCGTATCCGGGAACGCCCGCCGGTTCTGAGTGCCGGCTCTACCGACGGCGCCGGCTGCGCTGCGTCGCGCGGCTCCCCGTGGTCCGTCGGGTCATACGGGCCGTCGCACGCCGCGTAGCGGTACGGCCCGTGGTCTTCGCCTTCCGGGCTGCGGGACGGGCCTTGGCCCGGGCCGCGGTCTTCCGGCGGGCAGGTGCCGCCGCCTTCTTGGGTTTCGCCGCGGCCTTCCGCTTCGGGGCCGCGGCCTTCCGGGCAGCAGCCTTCCGGGCAGCCGGACGACGAGCCGCAGGCTTGCGCGCGGGCCGACGCGGTGCAGGTTGTTCCGGTGGCGCCGGCGTGGGCTCGGTCGGTGTCATGGCTTCCATCTCTAGGGTCATGTCCTCTTCCTCCTCCTCGTCCGTGATCAATGGAAACTTTTCTTCACCCTCGAAAGGAAATCCTGCTGGACGGCGTTCCACAAATTGTCTTCCCCATGCACCGCTCCTTCATTCTCATTGTAGGTGTTCCCGCTGCGTGCATGCAAACCGCAGGACATCGTGCGGCCACAACCTAGGCCAGGCCTCGGATGCGCAGGCGCAGGTCATTGGGGGAATCCGCCGCCCGAAGCGCGTCCTCCAGGGAGATGAGGCCGTTTCGGTACAGGGCGTACAGGGCCTGGTCGAAGGTCTGCATCCCTTCCCCGCCTCCCGCCTGGATCGCCGCCTTGATCCCCGCGAAGTCCCCGCGCCGGATGAGCTCCCGGATGCGGGGTGTGGCCACCATCACCTCCACGGCCGCCACGCGTCCCCGACCGTCCGACCGAGGGACCAGGCGCTGGGAGATGATCCCCTCCAGGGTGAGGGAGAGCCGGTGCAGGACTTCCTGGGCCTGGTCCATGGGAAAGAAGGCCACCAATCGTTCCAGGGTCTGGGCCGCGTTGATGGAGTGCAAGGTGCTGAGCACCAGGTGCCCGGTCTCCGCGAAGTAGAGGGCGGCGTCCGCGGACTCCCGGTCCCGCATCTCCCCGATGAGGAGCACATCCGGGGCCTGGCGCAGGGCTCCCCGCAGGGCGTGGTGGAAGCTCGGTGTGTCCGTGGCCACCTCCCTCTGACTCACCAGGCTGCGCTTATCGGGATGGAGGAATTCGATGGGATCTTCAATGGTGATGATATGGCCGGAGGCGTGGGTATTCCGGTGGTCGATCATGGCCGCGAGGGTGGTGCTCTTCCCGGAGCCGGTGGGGCCGGTCACCAGCACTAGCCCCCGTGGTCGCATCGCCAGGTCCGCGAGGATCTGGGGGAGCCCCAGGTCCTCGAAGGAGGGGATGTCCGTCCGCACCCGGCGCACCACGAAGGCGATGGATCCCCGTTGCTGGTAGACGTTTATCCGGAATCGGCCCACGCCGGGGAAGCTGTAGGCCAGGTCCACGTTCTGCTCCGCGCGCAGCTGCTGCCGCTGCTCGTCATCGAGGAGCTGCTCAGCCAAGGCCCGGCTCACCTCCGGCATCACCCGTTCCCACGGGCCCGGCACGAGCTCCCCGTGCACGCGGAAGGTGGGCGGGGAGCCCACCTTCACGTACAGGTCGCTGGCGTCCCGCGCCACCATCTCCCGGAGGAGGTCGTGCACGTGCATGGCTACTTCCAAGCGGTCTGGGCGAGGCGTGAGGGGGCTGCCGATGGCCGCATGAAGGCCTGCTTCTCCGTGGCCCACCGCAGGGCCACCTCCGGCGTGATCTTCCCGGTCTTCACCAGGTGCCGCAGGCTCTGGTCCAGGCTCTGCATCCCGTCCTTGGCCCCGGTCTGGATCACGGAGGGGATCTGGTGCACCTTGCTCTCCCGGATCAGGTTGCGGACGGCTGGGGTGGCCACCATCACCTCCACCGCGGGGACCCGCCCCCGACCGTCCGCGGTGGGAAGGAGGATCTGGGCGATGACGGCCACCAGGGTCTCGGCAAGCTGCACCCGGATCTGCTCCTGCTGGTGGCTAGGGAAGACGTCGATGACGCGGTTGATGGTCTGAGCCGCGCTGTTGGTGTGCAGGGTGGCCAGCACCAGGTGTCCGGTCTCCGCCGCGGTAAGGGCGAGGGCGATGGTCTCCAGGTCCCGCATCTCGCCCACCAGGATCACGTCCGGGTCCTCCCGGAGGGCGGCCCGCAGGGCCTCGCTGAAGGACCTCGCGTGCACGCCCACCTCCCGCTGGTTGATGAGGGCCTTCTTGTGCTGGTGGACGAACTCGATGGGATCCTCGATGGTGATGATGTGGGCCCGTCGGGTCTGATTGATGAGATCCACCATGGCCGCCAGGGTGGTGCTCTTCCCGGCGCCCGTAGGGCCGGTCACCAGGATGAGGCCGTGCTCCCGGAGGGCGAGCTCCCCCAGCACCGGGGGGAGCCCCAGCTCCTCCAGGGACCGGATCCGGGAGGGGATCACCCGGAAGACCGCTCCTTCTCCCGTGCGGTGGTGGAAGACGTTCACCCGGAACCGACCGAGGTTCTGCAGCTCCACGGCGAAGTCCAGGTCCAGGTACTCTTCGAACTTTGCCTTCTGGGCGTCCGTCAGGATGTCGTAGATCAAGGCGTGGAGGTCCTCCCGGGCGAGAGGCGGCCACCCCTCCACCTCCACCAGCTCGCCCCGCATCCGGAGGCGGGGCGGGGAGCCCACGGTGAGGTGCAGATCGGAAGCTTCTCGTTCCCGGGCGAGGATCAACAGGTCCGTAATCTCCACGGCTTCTCCCCTCTCAGGGACGGATCCGCACGAGCGCCCGCACGGCCCGGGGCTCGGCCTGCAAGGCTTCTACGGCAGTTCGGGCGCACGCCTCGAGGGAAGGAGAAAGGGCAGGAGCAAGGATCTCCGGAAGGGCGTGGACCGGCGCCCGCAGCGCTTCGGCGAGCTCCGGGCCGGGCCGGTACCACTCGTAGATGAACACCTCTCCCACATATCCCGTGCCCCGGCACTGGTCACATCCGGCCGCGGAGGCCCAGCGGGCGGGTACCGGATCAAGCGGCCAGTCAGGCGGCGGGACATCACAGACCTCCGCACACCCGCACAGGGCGGGAACCGGCATCCCGCACAGGACGCCCGTGAGGAGGCCAGCGAAGAGGAGCCTTTCTCCAGAGCGCAGGGCCTCCACCGCCCAACTCACCCGGAGGTAAGGGAGACCCACCAGGAGCAGAGAGCCGGGCCGCACGGATCGGCACAGCCGCAACGCCCCCTCGAGATCCCAGCCCGCATCCGCCACCACGTACTCCGCCCACAGTTCGTCCAGGCCCTCCAGGGAGTCCACCTCAAGGACGCCCTCCAGGGGCTGCGGGGACCGAAGGCCCGCGGCCACGGTGCGGGCGCCTGTGACCCGGGCGGCCATCCGGGCCGCCGCCCGCAAGAGCCGGCGGCGGAAGAGGGAATCCGGGCATCCCACCACGAGGATTCCTCCCTCCTCCAGCACCGCCTCGAGCTTGTCCTGGATGACGCCCTCCGCCCCCGGCAACGTCTCGTCGATCCATCCCACAAGGGCATGCCCAACGGGTGTGGGGACCGTCCTGAGGGTGGCCACCACCGTGCGGTTCGCGAGGGGAATCCGCAGGCGGAGGTACCCTGAGTCCTCCCCGACCTGGGTCAGGGTCACGGGGTGGACTCTCGGCCCTTGGCTCTCCACAAGCCCCGCCGGGGTGCGGTAGCGCACGCGGATGCCGGATCCAGACGGCTCGAAGTAGATCTCCCGGGCCCCGGCCTGGGCAGCCACGCTCAGGTGGAATTGGATCTCCGCGGGCTCCGGTGTGCGTCGGAGGTGGCGGACCCGACCGAAGGACCGGATGAGCCGGCGGATGTTGCTCCCCAGGTCGATGGCCGGTACGACCTGCAACCCCGTGGCCCGCTCCACCTCCGCGATGGCCTCCGCATCCGTGGGGTCCGCCATCGCCAGGGTCAGCTCGTCCCCGCTCACCAGAACGGGGAACACCTCGAAGCGCTCCATCAGGTGGGCGGGAAGCAGCTGCACGGCCGCGGGATCTACCATGTCCGGCGAGACGTGGACGTAGGGGATGCGGAGTTGGGTGGCGAGCGCCCACGCCACATCATCCTCCGAAGCGTATCCGAGCTGGATGAGGGCCGTGCCGATCCGCATCCCCGCCCGCCGGTGGAGGCTTACCGCCTCCTCCAGCTGCTGGGGGGTGATGAGGTTCGCCTGCAAAAGGATCTCCCCGAGCCGAGGCGGCATCCAGGCGCTCCGAATTCGGTGCTCCCCTGAAGGGAATGGCAAGATCGGTGCCACGTGAGCGGCTACCGCAGGAGGGTTCCCGGAGGCCAGGTGAGCCCGAACGCCCGCACGAGCCCCCAGAGAGCGGCCAGGGTGGTCGCGGAGTAGAGGAGGACGGTTCCTGGTCTCAGCCGGGCCGCGTACCACAGGAACCCCACGAGGTACAGGAGGGAGGCCCAGAAGTAGCCCAAAAGCCAAATGGCCCCGAGGTATCCACCGATCACGAGCAGCTGGGCGAGTTCCCGGGCCGGAGGGGCTTCTAGCTCGCCCGCCGCGGACTCTTCTCGGATGGCACGGAAGGCTTGGACGACGGCCAGGACCGATCCAGGGGCAGCCGCGGCCACGGGAAGGAGGCGGGCGGTCCAATCATAGGTGCCAGCCTCTAAAAGGCCGTATCCGAAGAGGGCTACGGCGAGGATCGCAAGGACGGCACCGGGGACCGAGGGCTCACGAGATCCTTGGGCCTTTACGGAGCGAGTCGGAGCTTGCCTGCGGCTCCGGAGGAAGGACCACACCGCGGGTACCACCATCAGAGCGGCGATGGCCACCACCCCGGGATAGCCCAACCACCGCCACCCGTGTAGCTCCACCGTAAGCCAGCCGGAGGCGGGTCGTCCCACGACCTCCAGCGGGTCGAGCGGCAGTGGGTCCGGGCTAAGTGCTTTGACACCTTCGCCCCCTACGGGCCGGTCATCGCCACGGACCTCGACCCCCGGAACCTCCGGGTGGTCACCCGGGTGAACGGCGAGGTGCGGCAGGATAGCTCCACCCGCTGGATGATCTTCGACGTGTATGCGCTCGTGGCCTATGCCTCCCGCATCATGACCTTGGAGCCTGGCGACGTGATCGCCACGGGAACGCCTCCAGGCGTGGGGCCGCTTCGGCCCGGCGACCGTGTGGAGATCACCATCGAGGGGATCGGCACCCTAGAGAACGTGGTGGTGGCGGAGGAGTGGCTCCGCGGGCAGGATTCGAACCTGCAACCCCCCGGTTAACAGCCGGGTGCTCTACCGTTGAGCTACCGCGGAACGCAGGTCACTGCAAAAATCATAGGCCGGGATCCCGTATCCTGTAAAGGGGACCCTGTGCAGCGCGCGGAAGTCGCCGTCCGTACCCTCATCGTCACCCTGGTGGTGGCGGCCACCTACGGTGCCCTCTGGCTGCTGATCCGCCTGACCGACATCCTCGTGCTCTTCCTGATCGCCGCCATCCTGGCCGCCGGGCTTGCACCCACCGTGGGCGCCCTGGAACAGGTGCGGCTGGTGGGCGGGCGCCCCCTCGGGAAGGGCGTGGCCATCTCCCTTGTGGTGGTGCTCATCCTGGGGGTGGTCGGTGCCACCCTCACGATCCTCATCACGCCGGTCGTGCAGCAGTCCTCAGCCTTCCTCCAGCACCTGCCGGAGTACGTCCAGGAGGCGGAGCGGTGGTTTGGGCGGATGCGCATGCGGTTCCCCTGGCTTCCGGACGTGAGTCGGTGGCTCGGTCGGCTCCCACAAGAGGTGCAGTACTTTGCCCAGTACTTCGGGACCGCGGCCCAGGTCTTCGGCCGGTTCGTGAGCGGGCTGTTCACCGTTACCACGGTCCTCGTGATCGTGATCTACATGCTCATCGAAGGACCGCGGCTCAAGCGGGCGTTTCTGCGCCTGTGGCCCGTGGACCGAAGGCCGCTCGTGGCCCTGGTCCTGGACCGCATCGCCCAGAAGTTCAGCGGGTGGCTAAGGGGAACCTTCGTGCTGGCCTTTTCCATCTTCGCGATCGACACCGTGGGCCTCATCCTCATCGGCATCCCCTACCCGTTCCTCTTAGGCCTGGTGGCGGGCCTCACAGAGCTCATCCCCGTGGTGGGCCCGTTCCTGGGCGCGATCCCTGCCGTGATCGTGGCCCTGTTCCAGCCCACCTGGAAGCTCGTGGCGGTGATCGCCCTCTACGTCCTGGCGCAGCAGATCGAGCAGAACGTCCTCGTGCCCCGCGTGATGAGCCGGGCGGTTGGGCTCTCCCCCATCCTCGCGATCTTCGCGGTGCTCGTGGGCGGGGCGCTGATGGGGATCGTGGGCGTGCTGCTCTCAATCCCCGTGGCAGCAGCCCTCCAGGTGATTTTCGGGGAGCTTGTCTCCATGGCCCTCCCCCACGCGCGGGAGGAAACCAACCTCCCCCCTGAAGCTCCTGCGCCGCGCCCTGTCCCTGAAGAACCGATCCCCCGGGAAGTCCCGGAGACCACCCGCGGCTAGGATCACGGGCGGTCCGTGCGGGGCATGCTGAGTCTTCTGCGGACCCGTTCGATCACCGCATCCGTGAACTCCGTGGTGGTGGCGGCCCCGCCCAAGTCCGGGGTGCGCACGCCCGCCTGCACCGTTTCGAAGGTGACCTCAAAGAGGGCGTGGGAGGTAGCTGAGGATCGCGGCGGCGGCGAGGATCATGGTTATGGGGTTCGCGATGTTCCGGCCGAAGACCTTCGGAGCAGTCCCGTGCGGGGCCCCCGCGAGCACCACCCGGGGTTCAAACGACTCATCGAGGGCCAGCACGAGGGATTCCGCCAAAAGCACCAGGGCCAGGTTCCAGAGCGGGAGAGCGCCCCCATACTGCCCGCATGGCCAGTAGCTCCTCAGGTAGCTCGATGCTCCTCGTAGAGCTTGCGGGCCCACTGCCTCTCCTCGCTGCTCACCCCGCGCTCAGCGTCCTTCCTCGTCCGCCACCACAGCCCGCTCAACTAACCGTCGCTCATCGTTGTAGGGAGGGCCCAGAACTGCGCCCACCACCACAACCCCCCTGACCTGAGGAGCGCAGACGCCTGAGCTCCTTGCCGCGCCGCTCAGGTGGCCCAATACGGGAATCCGAAGCCCCAGCCGGTGCCGTCCACCAGCACCAGTTCCAGGCGCTGACATCCGAGGAATCCGCCGCACCCGGTCGTGGAGGGTGGAGAAGTCGGGGACCTGAGGCAGGAGGGGGCGGCAGAGGGCTTCCGGTTTCCGCTCAGGGAGGTTGTGGAGCTGCTTTGAGTCCCTCACTCTCTCCCCCCAAAAATCTACCCCCTCCAGCCTTATTCTCAAACAGCCTCGAGTTCCTTTGACTTTGTGGCCACAAATGGCTACAATGTAGCTACTTGAGATCGGGAGCAGCGATTTAGGGAGGCCCGATGGAGACCGTAAAAGTGAGCATCCGCGAACTGAAGAATCGGCTCAGCCACTACCTGCGGCTGGCCAAGGCCGGCCGGACGGTGGAGATCGCAGAGCGGGGAAGACCCATCGGCCGGATCGTCCCTATCCCGCCGCCGCTGGAAGAGCGGCTCGAGGCCATGGCGAAGTTGGGGCTGCTGGTGCGCGGGAAGGGGAAATTGCCCCCCTGCTCGCCTGTGGCCCGCACGCGGGGAGCGAAGGGCGTGGCGGATCTGCTCATCGAAGACCGGGAATGATCCATGCTCGCAGATATCGTCTATCTGGATGCCAGCGCCCTGGTGAAGCGCTATGTGGTGGAGCCCGGCACGGAAGCCGTGCAAGCGCTATTGGCGAAAGCCGCCGTAACCGGCACGGCGGCTATCACGCAGGTGGAGGTGGCGGCGGCGCTGGCCAAAGCGGTACGCATCGGGGTGCTGCCCCGCGACGAAGCAGCATCGGCCTTAGAGCTCTTTCAAGCAGAGTGGCGCATCCTTGAACGCCTGCAGGTGACCGAACCCATTCTTTCCCGCGCTTCAGGCCTGGCGTGGGAGAAAGGGCTTCGGGGGTATGACGCGACCCATTTGGCCGCAGCGCTGACCTGGCAGGAGATGCTGGGCGAGGCCGTGCTCATGGCCACCTTTGATCCCCGGCTCTGGCAGGCCGCGCAAGCGGCCGGGCTCGCCGTATGGCCCGGTACATTATCTCAAGGTGACAATCCGTGAGCATCTTTGCCCTGCACAGGTCCGTCCTTAGAGAGCTGAACGAAGGGTCGTAACCGGTTCCGATGCGATCGACGCCTGGCGTGTGCAATGTGTAGCATCGGGTTGCCGGAGGTGAGAATATGTCCTCGCACATGATCCTGGAAATTCCGATGGCGAAGCTGCAGGTCTCCAGCCCGAATACCAGAAAGGACCTCCAGGCAGGCCAGGAAGACGCCGGGATTGACGAGCTGGCAGAGGACATCAAAGCAAAGGGGCTGATCAACCCGCTGACCGTGAGGCCGCTAGACGATGGCACGTACGAAGTGGTGGCCGGCCAGCGCCGGTTTCTGGCCTGCAAGAAGGCGGGACTGGATGCGGTCCCCTGCCGCTTCATGGCCGATCTGACGGATACCGATGCAGTGGTCATCTCCCTCACCGAAAATGTGCAGAGGGCTGACATGAACCCGACGGATAAGGCAAAGGCCTTCTCGGATCTTCTGAGTCGATTGGGATCTGTAGCAGAAGTTGCTAAACGCACCGGCCTCTTATATCCAACGGTTCAGAAGTACATTCGATTGCTGGATCTCCCCTAGCAGCTTCAGGAGAAAGTGAGCGCAAAAGAAGGACATGCAGGAGTCGAATTTATGGCTCAGCTTGCCTCAAAATTCCGGGGTGATGGGATGATCGTTGTTTACGAAAAGACCGCTGGATTGAAAGCGGATATCAGAGCTGAGATCGTTAAGAGAAGCGGAGGCGATGGAGGGAGCATTCCTTGTACGGCGTCGTGGGCGAATGTCCTGTGACATCCTAAATCAGATTGCATCGGGAGCTATATCAGTAGAGGAGTTTGAGCATATGGTGATGGCCGCAGTATCGAAGATGAGGGGGCCGGCCCAGTTGGTTAGGGAGGCGGAGGAGATACTGAGGGAGAGGGCCAGGGCTTTTTGGAAAGCACTGGCGGTGCTTGTGTGTGACGAAGCCCTTCACAAGCATGGGGCTGAGTACAGGATGAGGGGTTATCCCGGGAGAGAGGACAGGTACAAGCGGGTCGTGGAACGCCTGAGCGTGCAGGAAGCGTAGCGGAAGCCCGAAGAAGAGGAGGCCGCGGGGCTGCTCCGGAATTAGGCCCTCAGAGCGCAGAGGATGGCCATAAGCCTGCGCCAGGTGCAGAAGCTGGGCCGGAGGGCAAGGGCTCCGGCCTCCCGGTTGAATCCCTCGGGACCCGGGTAGGGCTGGAGATGCACGTGCAGCAGCGGGACCGGTACGACCGGCTGCTGGCGTACGTGTGGCTCCCGGACGGGAGCATGTTGAATGAGCGGCTGCTGCGGGAAGGATGGGCGGTGCTGCTGACGGCTCCGCCGGACATGCGGTACGTGCACCGGCTGGCTCCGCCACCTGCCCTGGATTGCCGGGACATCCCGTACCGGCGGTTTCAAATGCTGCTTGGGTACCCACACAGGTTTGATGGGGACGCTGACGGGATAAGGTGTGAAAGGTGAGTAGGCGGGTGAGAGCTCAACGGGTTCGACCGATTTGGTGGACGACATTTGCGACCGTCGCGGTCCTCGCCCTTGTTGCCTGTGCAGGGCAATCCGATCGGGCTTATCAAGTAGAACCGGCTACCGGAGAAGAAGACCTAACGGCTACATACCGGGAGGGATTTGAGGAAGCTTGCAGTGAGGTCTGGTCATACTCTCCGGATGGTGCCCTCTACTACGATGGAGTCGCCTACACCGAAGATGACTGCACTGCTGCGATGGATCCATACCTGGTGCCAGAGACGGAGGATGAGGAACATGCGAGATCTCTCGGAAGGTCTGACGGGTTTGACGCGGCTTTTCATCTTCAGTCCGATAGCAAAGTGAGCGTATAGCGGACTGAACGTGGGGCACCACTTTGCCGGCGTGCAGATTCTCACAGACCCCGGCACGGCCTGACGCTCCTCTTCGATTTTCGGCCTGTCCCCTTCCCGAACATCCGGAAAGGCCTGTAGTAAGGGGTCGGACCTTGTCCCTGGCTTCTCCAGAGGTGGGCCGCGGCTCAGCTATTTCTTCCTCGATTCCAAGCGGCTGCCGCTAAGCTTATGATCAAGCACCGCACCAAGGTGTCGTGCGGCGAGAATTTTTTAGCTTGCGAGGCTTATTGAAGACATTTTCCTGGTGCCACTTAAGTTCTTTGGGATCAAGAGACCAATTACAGCGGAGCTGGCCGTCAAACGTCTGTTTGATTTCCGGAGGCAAGGTGGGCCGGAGGACGATTTTCCTGCCGTCTTTGTGGTCAACGGTCCAAAAGCCCTCGTCGAACAGTGCGTGGTGATTCGGGCAGAGCGCGAGGGCATTCCTCAGCTCATCAGGGCCGCCTTGTTCAACCGGGCGAATGTGGGCGGCCTGCAAGATGCCGAGCTTTTCGTAGTCAGTATCGGCCGCGCAGGCGGCGCACCGTCCTCCGCTTTTCTGTCGGACGCGTTTGCCAAACGCGGAATCACGGACAAGACGCCGGACCGTGGTAACCGAGCGGGGCCATGAGTCATAACGTGGCTGTCCTCTCTCTTCTGTGCGGGAAAGCCACGATGAGAGAAGGTCACGTGCGGAGGGAATTTTCTCTGCCACGATCCGCGCCAGCTGCGCGCGGTATTCTTCTGGTACTAGGTGGGCGCGGCGGCCTCGGAGGTTGTTCCAAAACGTCCACTTTGGAAACTGATTACGGAGCTCGTCTAGCGTAACCGGGGATGAGAAGAGGATGACGTTGGTGTGTTGCACGAAATAGGCACGGCGATCCCCTTTAGCCCACTCGCCGGGCTCGCCGAGTTCAGCCTTCGTAGCGGCGCGGCCGATCGCCCAGATTCCGCGCTTTGGCCCGGTCAAGTAAAACAGCGCGACGTCGCCAGGCTGGGTCTCCCGGGGTGCCGTCCATGGTTCCCGTTCAGCGTCCTTCAGTTGACGGGATCCTCTGCGATCGTCCCTGCGGAACACGATGTACAGGAGGGGCCGGGTGGTGGGTTTGGGCGTACGCCGGGATTCCTGGACCCCGGGTGGGGTTGTACGCGTTTTCCGTCGCATCTAGGGTCGGTCTCCTGTCTGCGGCTATGGACCGGGCCCGCCCCAGTATAGCGCGGGATACTGCGGACGGGCAAGGTCGGCGGGTCCTGAGGGTCGAGCACTTTCCATCTGGCTCCACCCCAGGTGAAGACGTACGCCGGTCATCCACCGCAGCGAGCTTAGCAATAGGCCAGCACAGGTTGGTCCGTAGCCACCAGGGTTCGTGCTGCCCACGCGCCCACAGCCCCACCACCCGCACTCCTGGCCGCGACCCCACATCCACGCAGCCTCATTCCACCCCCTGCCCAGGGCATAGGGGCCAATTGGCCAAAGGGACCACCGATGCACCCGGTCCCCTCACCACCCCAAGGGAGCGGGAAAGCCGGATCACCCAGCCCTCACCAGGCTCGGTTCGCTCCTGCAGGATCCGCATCAGATCAGGACGGCCCGCAGCTTCTGCGCCTGTAGGGAGTTCAAAAGCCGTTCCAGGAAAGCCTCCTCGATCCGGTTCTGAGAAGAGAAGGGATCATGGGCCGGCGGTGCACTCACGGCCACCAGGAGGGCACGGCGCGCGACCGCGACGGCTGCGACTAAGCCACGACGCCGGTGGGGGCAATGGGTCCAGTCCACCGCCCGGAGCAGGCGTTTGAGGGACCAACCTAGGAGGGGGAGGTCAGCTGAGCTTCCTGGAAGCAGGAGACGGTGGAAGCTCCTGGTCAGCTCAGTACTGAGCGCGGGCTCATGGCGGCTCCTCCTTATTGGGGGTTTCCACAACAGAGCGTGCCATGGGCCCATCCCGCTTAAGTCCCCCCCAGGGAAACTGATCAACTCTCAGTACACAGACCGTATCGTAGGCGGTTGGTTTAGGGTCTGGTGGAGGTAGGGAAAGCCGGCCGCCTGCTCTCGCCGTTCCTGCTTGGCCCTCCAGACTTGGGGCAGGGTGCGCAAGCCCGTCAATTCGAACCCCAAGTCACCAACCGCAGATGTGACGGTCTCCCCCGTTGATCGGTTGACACCGCGAGCTTGCTGCTGGCAACCGCGGCATGGCGTTCCAAGCAGTTGCCTGGCTAACATCTGTCGTCTCGGTTCGCATGACGAGGAGGGAGAACATGGCACGAGGGGCCACGCTGTACCTGCGCGGCCTCCCGGAGGCTCTCGTCCGGGAGGCGAAGGCTGTGGCAGCCCGCCGGGGGATCACGCTGGCGGCCCTGGTCGGGGAGGCGTTGTAGCGGCTGGTTATCCTGCCGGCCGACAACGGTGCGGCCTCGGAAGAGGCCAGGCGGACGCCGGAAGCGACTGCGGCGCGAGAGGACGCATCGGCCCCGGCTCTGGCAAGCCTGGCCGAGAGCATGCCGCTGGTTTGAGGAGAACCGCCGGCGTCTGCTGCGTCGGTACCGGAATCAGTACGTGGCCATCGACGGGAGGCGTGTCATCGACCACGACCATGACTTCGACGCGCTGGCGCGGCGGGTCTTCGCCAGGGTCGGTGTGCGTCCTGTTTTTATGCCTAAGGTGACGGCCGAAGAGCGGGTTGTCTCGGTTCCGTCGCCTCGGCGGGGCGGCACATAACCGTGGCGCGCCGGCGACGTCGCGACTCCCGAGACTTCCCCTACGACACCCGCCGCAATCCGCCGGCCCCGGTCCTGCCCCTGCGCGTGGGCCGGCCACAGGATGAACCGATGGTCGCAGTGGCCGCCCTGGTCGACAGCGGTGCCGACATCACGGTGGTGCCCGAGGGCTTGGTCCAGGTACTCGGGCTGCCTCCGGTCAGCGAGGTGATGATCTGCGGGGTAGCGGGGACGGCCCGCGTCCCGGTGTACGCCGCCGAACTGGAGGCGGTGGGGACCCGTCGGATCGTCGAGGTGGTGGTGGGTGTGGATATGTTGCTCGGCCGGGACGTTCTGAACCGGTGGGTGGTCACCCTCGACGGGCCGGCGAAGGTCTTGAGGGTTGTGCCGGAGGGTATGAAGTTGCTGAGGTGCTCCCGAGGCGGCTCGGGAATCGAACGGGGGAGTGTCGCGGATGGAGGCCGAGCAGGGGCGGCAGGATATTTCGGAAGCGGCGGTCCTGCCCGCCCCCTGGGCCTCGAGGGGCCCGAGGGGTAGGCCGGAACCTGCTCCTGGACGAGGGAGTTCGAGGGCCGGTAGCCAGCCCGCGGCCGAGGACTGCACGCAGGCCAGCTACGCTACTACGGCGGCTACTTCCCGGCCGTGGAGGCGGATGCCACCGAATACGCCCTGTTGCCGCGCGAGCAGGCGGCCCTGCCGGCCAGGAGGAGCCTGGAGGGCTTCCTGTTCGGGGTGAAGGCGTTCGGGCCGTTCACCGGGCACGGACGGAGGCAAAGCGGCTCCCGGAGCCCGTGCGGTACCTGCTGCCGTGGTGACTCGCGGATGCTCCGCACCAGCCAGCGGCCCCGCGGGTGCCTTTTGGCCCGCGTAAGCCGCTCGGCTGGGGAGGAAAAACAAGATGGCGAAGTTCGAACGCCGGCTGTGGGACGAAGCAGAAACACCCTCGGAAATCAGGATGGCCGTTTCGCTGGATCGCGGTATAACCGCTGAGAGGAGCCGAGGCCGCGCAAGCCATCACGGCCTGGCTGATGGCTCCACCGGCCGGCGGTAGACTTACTCCGAGGCGGCCTCGAGGGAGTAGACGCGGTGAAGGGGTTCGAGGATGAGCTGCGAGCAGGAGGAGGTGGCTTGTGAGCAAGACGAACCGGACACCACCGCCCTGCCCAAAGTGCGGCAGCGCGGAGCAGGTGGTGCCGGTCGTCCACGGTATGCCGACCGAGGAGGGCAAGCGTAGTGCCGCCCGCGGTGAGGTGTGGCTGAGCGGAGGGTGCTGCATCGATCCAGACGCGTGGGCCTGGTACTGCAGGAGCTGTAGGGAGGGCTTCGGCCGTCTGGCGGACGAGCGCCCGGAGCTGTTCCGGCGCTAGTGTGGAATGCTCGGCTCAACCGTCGCCCTCCGCGGGCTGGAGGGTGACCTGGGCCACCAACGAACCGCCGAGTCTGCGGGTGGCCCGGCGGCTCGTCCTCCTCCGGGCCAGCCCTTCAAGGTCAAGGCGGCTCATTTCTGGATGACGCACCCTCCGAACTTGGGGCTCGATCATACGTACAAACATTCGGAGCGCCATTTACGAAGATCCGGGACTATTCCCGAGGAGACCGATCCTCGGGGTCCTGAGCAGGGAGCATCCTCAGTTGGACGGTGGTCGATGACCTTGGGGCCGAACACTTCCAGGTCCTCGTAGCGCATTTCGGTGCCCTTCCGACGCACAGCGAAACACAGCCGCCTCTCCAGTATCCCGGGTTCAGGATCGCCCGAAGGGCCTCCACATACTTGTTCTCCAGGCGGAAGGAGGCATCAACAAGGAGCAGCACCGGCCGCGTCTGCCTGCTCGGCGGTCATCACGACATACTCGCACACGAACGCCCGAACAGCCTGGAGAAGCCACGCGCCGTCTACTGCTCTCGAAGGCTTGTAGGGCCGGGCCGTGGCGAGGAGTTCCTGCACCGTTGCAGGGGCCTCCGCGCCGTACAGGGTCGCAAAGTCGGCGGCATCCTCTCCGGGTGGAGCGGCGGGTCAGTCGATAATCCGCACCTCGGCACCGAGGCCGTGGAGCACCTCATCACCCACCGCGCGTACCTGGCGACCTACTCCGGCCCCGCGGGGAGGGGAGAGCGGCCGGAGTGGAAGGGGCTTCACGGAGGAGTAGGGAAGGCCGTAGCCTACTGGGTTTCGTGGGACGGGGCAGGCGTGTGGGCGGTCGGATGGGAAGGGTCTAGCGGGTGGGATCTGTGGGCGCCGAGGCGAATCCCCGAAGGGGTCCTGCTGCGCGTCTGGCCGTGGGGGCGTGGGCCGAGTGCCCCAGCCCGTGCGCAGGAGGTTCGATCCGTTCCCCTCACCGACGAACTCGCGGGCCGGACCCTCTTCCGCGTGCGTCTTCTACGGGAAGAGGACGAGGGGGCGCCTGCGCATCTCGCCGGCTAACTCCGCCCTCCGCTACCCTCCGATGGTCAGGGAGGGGAGGTCGCGGGGATAGTCGGTGAGCAGTTCGATTCCGGATTCCGTCACGAGCACGGTGTCCGAGTGTCGGAATCCCCCGAGCCCGGGGACGTAAATCCCGGGCTCCACGGTGAGTACCATTCCGGGCTTGAGCACCGTGGGATCCCCCTCGTCCAGGAACGGGGCCTCGTGGATGCCGATCCCGATTCCGTGCCCCACGTGATGTCGCCAGAAGGGTATGAGGTCGTACCGCTCGAAGTAGGCGCGGATGGCCCGATCCACCTCCGCACACGTCCTGCCGGGCCGGATGGTCTCCAGGGCCACCTCTTGCGCACCCCGCATGAGCTCGAAGTACCGGCGCTTTGCGCGCTCTACGGGCGCCACGATCATGGTGCGCTCCAGCTCACTGCGGTACCCATACACCAGGGCCGTGGCTCCGCTCACCAGCACGTCCCCGGGTCGGATGCGGGCGAAGGTGGTCACGGCGTGCGGGAGAGCGGACTGAGGCCCCACCTGTCCCCGGTAGTCCGCCCACGCCCCGAACAGGGTCCAGCTGAGGGGCCGGTAGTCTGGGCCGAGCCTTTGAAGCATCTCCCGGGTGGCCTCCTCGCTCGCCCGCACCGCGGGCTCGGTCTCCACCACTCCGGGCCGCGTGTAGGCCTGGAGGAGCCGGTGTGCGTACCCGGCCCACCGGGCGCTCTCCCGGATGAGGCGCACCTCCTCCGGAGACTTCACCGTCATCCTCTGCTCCACCAGGTCCCGCACGGGCTCGAACTGAAGGGAGGGGAGCAGTTCAGGCAGGGAAGGTCCGCGGTACCCCATGACGGGAGGATACCCAGGGGCGTCCGCACCGATTCGGCCCTCTCCGAGCCCGAGTTCGCGGAGGAGATCGCAGAGGTACCGCATGGGGTGGCGCTCGGAGGGGTACTCCGGGTAGCTCACCACCCGGTCCACGGCCGCCTCCGCCTGGGCGTGTTCCACCTCCAGGCGCGGGACGAACAGCACGCTGGTCTCTCTCCCGAGCACGAGGGCGATGGGGCGCTCGGTGGAGATGAACGCGAACCCGCACAGGTAGAAGATGGCGTTCGGGGAGAACAGAAGAACGCCCGAAACCCCCGAGGTAGCCTCCAAGAGACGCCGCTGCCGGTCTCGGTACTCCGCGGCGCGGATGCGCATACGCTCTCCTCCGGTTGGGCTACTCCCATCATAGCTCCTCGACCCTCTCTGTCTCCGCCGATCTGCCAGCAAGAAATCCCTTGGCCAGTGGAGCTCGGAGGGATATGGTGTAAGGGAAAGCCCAATGCGCTCGGAGGGAGGTATGCGGAGGGCAGGTGTCCTCGTCGTCGCGCTGTTGGTCGGGCTTGCGGCCGTGTATGGGGGATGGGCGGCGCCGGCCCCTACGACCTTCCGGATCGCGATCGGCATCGATCCGGATACCCTGGACCCCGCGCAGACCACGACAACCACCGCGGCCAACGTCCTGGACTACGTGGTGGAGACCCTCACCACGATGGATCCGGAGGGGAGAACCCAGCCCTTGCTGGCGGAATCCTGGACGGTGTCCCCGGACGGCCGTACCGTCACCTTCCGGCTCCGGCGGAACGTCCGGTTCCACGATGGGACTCTCCTCAACGCCCAGGCGGTGAAGTGGAACCTCGACCGCGTGTTGGACCCGAAGGTGCGGGTTCCCATCCGGGCCCCCTATCTCCCCATCGCCCGGGTGGACGCGGTGGATCCCTTCACGGTCCGGCTGACCCTCAAGGATCCTGCGGCCTACCTGGTGGCTGCCACCACCTGGACCACGGTAGGGATCGTCTCTCCCGCCTCGGTGGGGAAGTTCGGGAACACGTACGAGAACATCGTGCACCCCATTGGAACCGGTCCGTACGTGTACGAATCGCGGGTGCGGGGGGAGCGCCTCGTCCTGGAGCGGTTCCCCCGGTACTGGGGGCGCAAGCCCTTCTACGACCGCGTGGTGGTCCAGGTGGTTCCGGAGGCCACCACCCGGGAAAGCCTCCTCCTGGCGGGGCAGGCGGATCTGATCATCCTGCCGCCCGCCGCGGACATCCCCATGCTGCAGCGGAACCCTAACGTCAAGGTGCTCCTGGCGAAGGCAGACCGGTCCATCTTCGTCGCCATCAACACCCAGCGCCCGCCCTTCCAGCGGAAGGAGGCGCGGCAAGCGCTCAACTACGCCGTCAACAAAGGCGCGATTATCCGCAGCGTCCTCTTCGGGGCCGCGGACCCGCTCGATGCGCCTATGCCGCCGGTGCTGTTCGGCTACTGCCGGGTGGGGACGTACTCCTACGATCCCTCGAAGGCCAAGAGCCTCCTGGCGCAGAGCGGGGTCGCGCCCGGAACCGAGGTGGAGCTCCTTGCGCCGACGGGTCGGTACCTCCAGGACTTCCAGGCGGCCCAGGCCATCGCGGGCTACCTCCGTGAGGCAGGGCTGCGGGTGAGCGTGCGGACCATGGACTGGCCCTCCTACGTCGCCACCATCACCAAACCTCTGCCCGAGAACCTGACCCAGATGCACCTCCTCGGGTGGGCCCCTGCGTACCTGGACGCGCACCAGCAGATGCTCCAGTTCTGGTCCACCCAGTGGCCTCCCGCGGGGCTGGCGACCTCCTTTTACCGGAATCCCCGGGTGGACCAGCTGATCGAGGCGGCGAGCCGGGAGGTGGATCCCGGAAAGCGCAAGGACCTGTACTGCCAGGCTTCGCGGATCATCTGGGAGGAGGCTCCTTGGATCTTCCTGTGGGTCCAGCGCTTCCCCATCGTGTACTCGGCACGAGTCACCAACGTCACCTCCCTGCCCAATGAGAAGTTCTACGCGGTCTACGCGGAGCCCACTCGCTGACCGTGTACGAGGCCGGGGGAGGCGGACCCGGAAGCCAGTGACCGGGATGAGGCGATGCCGGGACTTCTCCGGTACGTCCTGCAACGTATCCTGGCCCTCTTCGTAACGCTGTTCCTGGTGGCCCTCATCGTCTTCCTCCTGGTCCGGGTGCTCCCGGGGGACCCCGCTCGGGTCATCGCCGGGGTGTTCGCCACCGAGGCGGATGTCCAGAGGATCCGAGCCCAGCTCAACCTCGATCAGCCCCTCCCCGCGCAATTCGCGTATTTCCTAGCCCACCTCCTGAGGGGAGATCTGGGCATCTCCGCCCGCACCTCCGAGCCCGTCGCCCGGGAGATCCTCAGCCGTCTGCCTGCCACCGTACAGCTCGCGGTGACGAGCACGCTCCTCGCCGCGGCTACGGGAATCCCCCTTGGCAAGGTCGCGGCCACGAAAGCCCAATCCTCCCTCGACTACGGGATTTCCGCCGTGGTCCTGTTCGGGATCTCGATGCCGGTCTATTGGCTCGGGATCCTCTTGATCATCGTTTTCTCGATCCACCTCCGGTGGTTTCCGGCCGCAGGGGCTGACCAGCCCACGAGCTTCGTCCTGCCCTCCCTCACCCTAGCGGCCTTCTCCGTGGCCTTCGTCGCCCGGATGACCCGGTCCAGCATGCTGGAGGTCCTCCGGCAGGACTACATCCGGACGGCCCGGGCCAAGGGAGTCCCGGAGCTGCGGGTGCTCAGACGTCACGCCCTGCGGAACGCCCTGATCCCCGTGCTGACCGTGATCGGCCTGCAGTTCGGGGAGCTGCTCGGAGGTGCGGTGCTCACGGAGACCGTGTTCGGCTGGCCCGGCATCGGACGGCTGCTGGTGGACTCCATCTTCTCCCGAGACTACCCCATGGTCCAGGGAATCGTCCTCGTGTTCGCGTTCCTCTTCGCCCTGGTGAACCTGCTGGTGGACCTCTTGTATGGCCTCCTGGATCCGCGTATCCGGTACGCGTGAGGGGGCAAGAGCCGCCCCCGAGGTCTGGGTGCGGCTCGCCCGCCACCGGGCCGCCCTGGCGGGGCTGGCCATCGTGGCACTCCTCGGGCTCATGGGGATCCTCGCACCCCTCCTCACCCCGCACGACCCCGCCCGCCAGGACCTCAACCGAGTGCTCCTCCCGCCCTCCCTCGAGCATCCACTGGGAACCGACCACCTGGGACGCGACATCCTGGCGCGGATCCTCTATGGGGGGCGGCTCTCCCTCTTCATCGGGTTCGTGGCGGTCGCCCTCGGGCTGATCCTGGGCATCCCCTTGGGCGTCGCCTCGGGGTACTACCGGGGATGGACGGACCTCATCGTCCAACGGATCGTGGACACCCTGCTGGCCTTCCCTGGCTTCCTGCTGGCCCTGGCCCTTGTGGCGCTGCTCGGCGTAGGGCTCAACAATGTCATCGTGGCCGTGGGGATCAGCACGGTGCCCCGGTTTGCCCGGGTCGTCCGGGGGTCAGTCCTAAGCATCCGCGAGCAGACCTACGTGGAGGCGGCCCGGGCCGTCGGCGCACCGGATTCCCTCATTCTGTTCCGGCACGTGCTGCCGAACGCCCTCCCGCCAGTCATCGTGCAGGCTACCCTGAGCATCGGGATCACCATCTTGGTGGCCGCAGGACTTGGGTTCCTCGGCCTCGGGGTTCAGCCGCCCACGCCGGAGTGGGGATCCATGCTCGGCGAGGGGAGGATGTACATCTTCCACAGTCCTTATGTGGCCACCTTTCCCGGTCTGGCCATCTTCCTTGCCGTAATGGGGTTCAACCTCCTGGGTGACGGCCTGCGGGACGCCTTAGACCCCAGGCTCCGGGGTGTGCTGTAACATCTCAAGAGCCCCTCTTTACTCCCTGGGGATAACGGGCAGAAGGAGAAAGGAAGGAGTTGGGCCGCCACCGTAAATCCGCACCCTCCCGCCAAATCGCTCCGGCCTCCGGTCCCACGGGTCGTTGTGCAGGAACGGGCCTGAGCCCCGAAACGCCGGCCACGGTCCCACACCCGCCACGGCCTCAGGCCGTTCGAAGTCATGCCCCTGAATGGTGAGGGTGAGGGTATAGCCCGGTGGGATCACGATGGAGGTCGGCCAGATCTCCACGTCTACCTCGTAAACCTCCCCAGGGATCAGGGGCTGGATCTCGTCGTGGGTGTGGTAGGGCCGCCACGGCGTGCTGCGCTCCGGGTCCAGCTTCCGGTGCGAGGCCCGAAGCCACCCCTGTGCGATGGGCGCTCGGGGATCCAGCGCCCCTTGGAAGGTCACCTCCCGGCCCTCCGGGTCAAACAGCTGCACGATCAAGAACAGGTCCGCATCGGGCGTGCTGGAGGAGATGTAGAGCTTGGCCGCAAGGGGTCCCGTGATCTCCGTCTCCTCTCGGAACGGCGGGGTCCGGAACGTCACCCCTTCCCGCAGGGCCCGGTACTCCCGGTAGCTCTGCTGCACGGGTGGCTCCGCCTCCAGGGTGCGGGCGAGGGGATTGAGGTAGAGCTTGGTCCACCGGGTGCGCTCGAGCGGCCACGCGTTCTCCCGCCGGAATTCAAACCCGTCCACGTGCCGCACGTTCAGCAACACTCTTGCCTCCCGATCCCACCCGTTGTCCTCGCCCTTCAGGAAGTAGCCGAAGAACCGCCTCTGCAGCTCCAGCCCGTAGTTGGTGTAGTAGTGGGTCCAGTGCTCAAGCCCGTGGATCTCCAGCCACTTCTGGGGAGAAGCCGCCTGCACGAACGCCTCCACGTTGCCCCGCAGGTGCAGCCCATGCCCGCCCCAGTTGCCCGCGGATAGGAACGGCACCCGCACCCGCGGCCAGTCCGCGGATCGCTCCCGGTACCACGCGTCCAGGAGCTCCCGCTTCCTCGCTTCCTGGAACGGGTCCACTCGGTTGCGCACAAGCTCCTCCTCTGGTAAGGTCTCCGGCCCGGCCACCAGCTCCCCCGTCACCGGGTCCACGTACCCCCGCGCCCCGTACCCGTGCTGGAGGGGGATCACTTGGCCTCGGAACCAGGAGTCGGTGAAGGTGCAGAGGATGCCGCCGTGCCGGTGCCAGTCCCGGTAGCTGTCCGCGGCTCCCTCCCACGCGCACATAGCCACGAGGTGAGGCGGCTGCCGGCCCGCCACCAGCCACTGGTTGATGGCGTAGTAGGAGATCCCGCTGAGGCCGACCCTCCCGTTGCTCCAGGGTTGGTGGGCGGCCCACTCGATGCAGGCGTACATGTCCTGGATCTCGCGAGGAGAGAAGATGTCGAGCACGCCGGGGGAACGGCCCGCACCCCGCGAGTCCACCCGCACGCACACGTACCCTTCGGGCACCCACTTCTCGGGATCCGGCACCTCCCAGTTCTGATAGCGGCAGCTGGAGCCCTCCGCCACCTCCGGGAAGTTCTCGACCAGGATGCGCCACTGGTGACGGTAGCCGAGCTGGAAGGGCAAATTTTTGCCGTACGGCCCGTGGGTGAGGAGCACGGGGTAGCGTCCCTCCGTGGCGGGCCGGTACACATCTGCCCGTAGCACCACCCCATCGTCCATGGGGATCGGGACGTCATACTCGATGATCATCCCGTCCGCCTCCACCACCCGGTGCAGCACATCCCGCTCCGCCATGCCCTTCACCTCCTCAGGATTCCACCCTCCGCACCCACCGCCCCCATCCGGGGTCTCCCACGGGCCGGCCTTCCTCCGCCACGAGCCGGCCCCGCACGTAGGTGCGCACGATCGTACCCCGGATGCGCCTTCCCGCATACGGCGTCCAGCCTGCCTTGGACACGATGCGGTCGTCCCGGAGCACCTGCTCCCGGTTGGGATCTACCACCACCAGGTCCGCGTCCGCACCCGGCAGGAGCGCGCCCTTGCGGGGATAGAGGCCGTACAGGCGTGCGGGAACCTCGCACACCACCTGCACGAAGCGCTCGGGTGGCAGGCGCCCCTCCTGGACCGCGTGCAGGAGAAGGGGGAGGGTGGTCTCGACGCCGGGGAGCCCGAAGTGCACCTCCCAGATGGTGCCCTCCTGCTTCTGCGCGCGGGTCGCGGGGGCGTGGTCCGTGGCGATGTAGTCGATGCGGCCATCCCGCAGCCGCTCCCACATGGCCTCCAGGTCCGCCTCGGTGCGGGCCCGGGCAGGCGGGGTGAACTTCCGGAAGGCGCCGTACGCGATGACTTCCTGCTCTAGCAGATGGAAGTACTGCGGGCAGCTCTCCACCCGCACCGCCCCGCCGCCCACGGTCCGAGCAAGGTCTACCACCTCCGGACAGCTGGCGTGAGCGATCACTGCCCGCACCCCGGTCCGCCGGGCGAGGACGCAGACCACGGCCACGGCCGCCTGCTCCGCCTCCCGGCTGCGCCATTCGGGAAGGACTCCGCCGTCGGTCCGGCCGGCAGCGCGTAGGGCGCGCTCTGCTTCCGCGGTGATGGCCTCGTCCTCCGCGTGCACCAGGCACACACCGCCGACCCGTGCGAGGGCCCGGAACAGATCGAGGAGGTCCGCGGGAGAGAGGCCGGGGACGCCGTGGGTGGTGCAGGTGAAGGCCTTAACGAATAGGGCGCCCGCCCGCCATACCTCCGGGACCTCGTGCAGCCGGCCCTTCCACGCATGGGCCGCAAGCCCGAAATCCACCAGGGAGCGGTTCCCGAGGTACTCCGCCTTGCGGTGCAGCTCCTCCGGGGTGATCACCGGGGCGGCATGGGTGTGCTCGATCACGGTGGTGACCCCACCAACCGCGGCTGCGGCGCTCCCGGTGAGGAAGTCCTCCCGCTCCGGGGCTCCGGGGTCCATGAAGTGCACGTGGGCGTCCACCATGCCCGGTAGCACCCAAAGACCGGAGACGTCCACCTCCTCCCGGGCGCTCAGGCGCTCCGCGGTGACGGCCGCGATGCGGCCTTCCCGCACGTAGACGTGGGCCTGCCATCGTCCCGCGGGTGTGATGAGGGTCCCTCCCAACAGCCCGAGGTCCATGGCCTAGTCTGCGGTCCGCTCGAACACCTGAGGGTTCGCGACGAAGGGAGGGCGGCGGCCACCGAGAAAGGCGAGGATGTTGTCCACCACGATGTGGGCGATCTGCTCCCGGGTGTCCCGGGCCGCGCTGCCGATGTGCGGGGTGAGCACCACATTCGCCAGCTCCTTGAGCTCCGGTGTCACCTCCGGCTCGTGCTCGTACACGTCCAGGGCCGCGCCCGCAATGCGGCCTGCCCGCAGAGCCTCCACCAAGGCCTGCTCGTCCACGATCGGACCTCGCGCCGTGTTGATGAGGTAGGCGGTGGGCTTCATCAGGCTCAGCTCCCGGGCACCGATGAGATGATGGGTGCCGGGATGGTAGCTGGCGTTGACCACCACGAAGTCGCTCTCGCTCAACAGCTCCTCCAGGGTCCGGTACTGGACCCCAAGGGCCTCCTCCTCCGCCAGGGACAGGCGCTGCCGCTTCGTGTACAGCACCCGCATCCCGAACCCCCGGGCTCGGTACACGGTGGCGCGGCCGATGGCTCCAAGCCCGATGGTCCCCAGCGTCTTACCGTGCACCTCTCCGCCCACGAACCGCTGGGACTGAGCACCTGGGAACAAGCCAGCCCGCAGGGCCCGATCCGCCTCCACCACCCGCCGCGCCACCGCCAGCAGCAGCGCCCACTGCAGGTCCGCGGTGGCCTCCGCCACGATGTTGGGGATCACGGTGACGGGGATCCCCCGTTCGGTGGCCGCGGCCACGTCCACGTTCGCGGGATGGATGGCGGAGCACGCGATGAGGCGCAGCTTCCGGCCCGCCTCGATGACCTCCCGGTCGACGCGGTCGTGCAGCAGGCAGTAGAGGATCTCGCAGTCCTGCACCTCCTGCAGGAGCCGATCCCGGGGAAGGATGTGCTCGGAGTCGGGGAACACCCGTACCTCCGCCACCTGCCGCAGCCGCTGCAGGGCCGCTTCCGGAACGGGCTGCGTGACGAAGACGGTCGTCGGCATCCTTCACCTCCAGCTAGAGATCCCTCGCCACCCGCACCACCACGCGGCCCACAACCCGATCCACCCGGACCTCCTCCAGGGCCTCGTTGGCCTGCTCTAGGGGGAGGGTGTGGGAGATGACGGGCCGCACAAGACCCTCGGCTAGCAGGTTCAGGGCCCGGGCGAGCTCCGGACGGGTGACGTAGCGGCTACCCGTGATCTGGATCTCCCGCAGCACGACACGGTCCACGGGCAGAGGAGGGTAGTGGGGGGATTCGGTAACGTACCCCACCTGCACAACCCTCCCTGCCTTACGGGCGAGGCGTGTGGCGAGGTCAAAGGCCGGTGCGGTGCCCACGCAGTCCACCACGAGGTCTGCCCCGCGGCCCCCGGTGAGGGCCGAAACCGTGGCCTCCGCTTCCTGGGGGAGGGCTACAGCCCTCGCCCCGACCTCCCGAGCCGCCTGTAGGCTCTGCGGCCGGACGTCCACGGCCACGGCCTTCGCTCCCGCGGCCTGAGCCACCTGGAGGGCGTACAGCCCCACGCCGCCCGTCCCCACCACGGCCACCACCTCCCCCGCCTGCACGCTCCCGCGTCGAACCACCGCGTGGTAGGCGGTTCCGAGGGCACAGGAGACCGTGGCAGCTGCGAGGGGGCTGATGTGCGGGGGGATGGGCAGCACGTGGTCTGCGGGGACCACGAGGTACTCCTCGAACCCGCCCGGGGAAGTGAACCCTACCCACCCCCGGAGGGCGTCGCAGAGGTTCTCCTGGCCTTCCACGCAGTAGGGACAGTGCCCGCAGCCCCAGTAGTTGTGCACCACCACCCGCTGGCCCAGCGGTAGCTGGGCACCCGGCCCGCAGGCCGCGATCTCCCCGCAGATCTCGTGTCCCGGTACGTGCGGGAGCTTCTGGTGGGCGGAGAACGGCATGAGGCCGGCGGCGATCTTCAGGTCGCTACGGCACACCCCGCAGGCCAACACCCGCACCAGCACCTCCCCAGGGCCCGGCTCTGGGGTCTCCAGAGGCACGGGCTGGAGGGGCTTTCCGAACTCCACCACTGCCATATTGCGCATCGTCTCCCTCCGGTCCGTTTCAGGGCACGACCGCGCCGCGTCCCACGAGCGTTCCCTCCCGCAGCTTCCCAATGAGGACGGAGGCTTCCTCTAGGGGCCGCACGTCCGAGACCAC
>FWWL01002732.1_pt1 | contig 31982 bp, 33 predicted proteins | sample 2228331 | NCBI WGS metagenome assembly FWWL01 (sample SAMEA103939775, study PRJEB20133) | metagenome
ACAATACCACTCCGATCCCTCAGGTCAATAAATATCAATCCTCCATGATCCCTTCTTCTAAAAACCCAGCCTGTAACCCTGATTTCCTTACCAATATCATCAACATTTATCTCTCCGCATCCTTTATCACGCATCGAAGACCTCCTCTATTCAGGTGAAATATACTCTTTCAATCGTTTCAATTCATCGTGTGTCAGATATCTCCACTGGCCAGGCTTGAGGTTGCTGAGTTTAATTCCATCTATTGCTATCCTTCTGAGCCTCATAACAGGATGACCTATTTTTTCGAGCATCCTTCTCAGTTGTCTCTTTCTGCCCTCGTATATAGTTATCTCAAGCCATGTATTATTCTCTGTTTCCTTCAATATTCTTACCTTTGCAGGTGCTGTTATACCATCATTCAACATTACACCTCCCTCGAGTCTTTTTATATCATTATCACTTATGATCCCATGCACCTTCACCAGGTATGTCTTTGGAATCTGTCTTGAAGGATGGAGTATTGAATAAGCAAGTTCACCATCATTGGTTAATAAAAGCAATCCCTCTGAATCATAATCCAGCCTTCCCACAGGATAGACCCTTTCCTTTACACCATTTAAATAATTCATTACAGTATCCCTGCCCTGAGGGTCAGTGAGGGATGTGATGACCCTCCTTGGTTTATTAAATATGATATACACCTTTTTTTCGGTCTTTTTGATTAATCTTCCATCAATCCTTACATGATCCCTATGAGGATCGATCTTCATCCCTATAGTTGCAGGTTTACCATTCACGATAACCCTTCCCTCGAGGATGAGTTCCTCTGCCTTTCTCCTCGATGCAATTCCTGCCTCAGCAATAAACTTCTGAATCCTGATGAGTGCCATAGATTGATTATTATCAGTCACTATAGAAGAGCGGAAGTTTGAGAATCCGTGAATTCTGTCCATCCTGTTATTCAAAAGACAACTGATTCCTTTTTATCTCAGGCATAACCTCCTGACCTTTGCGTCCATTGGTTTTCTGTAACTTTCCTCTCTTCTATATACTATTTTTCCCATTTTAACACAACCATATACCTTTTTATCTCAGGCATAACTTCCTGACCTTTGCGTCCATTGGTTTTCTGTAACTTTCCTCTCTTCTATATACTATTTTTCCCATTTTAACACAACCATATACCTTTTTATATCAGTTGTAGGCAGTATTTTCTCAAAAACCTTTATATCAAAAGAGGTGTCCTGTTTGATAACCCTGAGTTCCTCCAGTGCCTCCGGTCCTTTATTCATCACAATTATACCGCCCTTCTTGAGAACATGATATGTCTTCTTTATCATATCCATCAGGCTGAAGAGAGCCCTTGATACAACAACATCGACTTTAATATCCTTTAATTCCTCGATCCTCTTTTGATGAATAGTTATATCTCTTAGTTTAAGTTCATAAGTGAGGTGCTTGAGGAAAGCCACCTTCTTTCTTGAAGGTTCTACGAGGAACATCCTGAGTGAAGGCTTAACGAGTTTTATAACCACTCCTGGAAATCCTCCACCTGTTCCCACATCCATTACCTCATCATTATCCTTTATATATTCAAGATAAAGGAGAGAGTCAAGGAAGTGTTTACGGATAATCTCTGAATCGTCCTTAATCCCTGTAATATTATATGTGCGATTCCATCTTTTCAGTTCTGTTAAATAATATTTAAAACCTTTTAGAATAGAGTCATCAGGTTCTATGCCCATCAAACTCAATCCCTTAATGAGCAGTCTAATGGCGTCTGCTTCTCCTGAACTCATCCTGTTTCCTTTCAATATATCGTATCTGTTATAATAACATTTGTTACAGATCTCAAGGAGGTATGGATGAAATTCTTTATCGATACTGCGAATCTTGAGGAGATTAAAAAGGCGTGGGAAACAGGAGTCATTGACGGTGTTACGACAAATCCCACTCTCATATCGAAGGAGAATAGGGAACCCAGGAGTCTTCTCAAGGAGATACTGAGCATAGTGGATGGTCCTGTGAGTGCGGAGGCAGTGAGCACGACCTTCCATGAGATGATAAAGGAGGCAGAGGAACTTGCAAAACTTGGTCCAAATATTGTGGTGAAGATACCCATGACTGAGGAAGGACTCCGTGCTGTGAGATACCTTTCGAAAAATGGTATCAGGACCAATGTAACACTTATCTTTTCTCCAAACCAGGCACTACTTGCTGCAAAGGCAGGGGCGACATATGTGAGTCCATTCGTTGGAAGGCTCGATGACATAAGCCATACAGGAATGGATCTCATAGAGGATATAATGACCATATTCGAGAATTATATGTTCAGAACAGAGGTGATAGTGGCGAGTATAAGAAATCCACTGCATGTCCTTCAGGCGGCAAAGATGGGTGCCCATATAGCAACCATTCCATACAGTGTAATTACACAGATGATAAAACATCCTCTTACTGATGCAGGAATAGAGAGATTCCTGAGGGACTGGCAGAAGGTGAGGGGATTATAATGCCTCTTTACGAATATAAATGCCAGAGGTGTGGAAAGGAATTCGAAAAACTCGTCTTCAATAGAGAAGAAAGGATTGCATGTCCTGAATGCAATTCAGAGGATGTGAAGAAAAAATTTTCTGTCTTCGGTATGAGCGGGGTGGAAAATTCGGGTTCTTCATGTTCTGGTTGCTCTGGTTCGACCTGTTCAACATGCCACTGAGTATCACATCTTGAAGGGATTTTCCCTTAAAATCTTTTTGAGAACAAAAGAGTCTTTTCCACTATCTTCCTTTGATAGGACAAATAGAGCAAATCCCCTTAACTCAACCTCTTTCTGGTTTACAGGATAGATCCCTTTCCATGATATATAAACATCTATCCTTGAACCTTCTATCTCGACCCATCTCGGTGTGAAATCCAGTTTGATGGGTTTTGTGGAGAACGAAAAGTATTTCGCTAAAACATCTGTTGACTCAACAAATGGTTCGAGGGAACTTTCATCCTTATTCATGTAAACAGACTTTAATCTTTCAACAAAATTGATAGCATTCCTTGCGTTAATGCCTTCTTCAGGGGTCTTTTTCACATCTTTTTTTGAACAACTTGAAGATATTATTGTGAACAGGAGAAAGATAATCAGTAATCTTTTATCAATAAAATATCTCATACCTTCTCATCCTTATATTTGAGAGTATTCCTGCCATGATGAAGTTACTCACAAGTGCGCTTCCACCATAACTCATAAATGGAAGAGGTATCCCGACCACAGGAAATATGCCGAGTGTCATTCCCATATTGATAACGACATATAAACTTAACATTATGGATATGGAAAGAGCAAGTATCCTGCCAAATTGATCCCTTGCCTTTACTGCTGTATCAAGACCTCTCAGTATATACAGAAGATAGATGACCAGTACTCCCGCTGCACCTATGAATCCCCATTCCTCGACGAAGACAGAAAATATAAAATCAGTATGTCTTTCAGGAAGAAATCTGAGAGGTCCCTGTGTTCCTTTTAGATAACCCTTTCCGGTGATCTTGCCAGAACCTATAGCGATCTTTGACTGTTTTATATGATAACCTATACCCTCTGGATCAAGATCTTCATTCATAAAGGCAACGACTCTCTGCTTCTGGTAATCCTTGAGATGGTTCCATACAACAGGCCAGAGAAATGGCACAGATATGAGAATTATTATGATAAAGAGTCTCATGAATCTTGTTTCTGCACCATACATGAGTACTATCACAAAGAAGGTGCCGAGTATTATGATGCCTGAACCGAGATCAGGTTGCTTTATGATTAGAAGAAGCGGGATCATGATAAAGAGTGCAAAGATCTTGAAGATCATCCATCCACTTAATCTGTGAGTTCTCAGATTACTGAGATAGTCTGAAAGGATTATCAACATACCTATCTTGTATATATCAGTTGGCTGGATGGAAAAGATGCCAAGGTCTATCCATCTCTGGGCACCCATGGTTTTCTTTCCAATAAAGAATACGAGTATCAGAAGTATCACGCTCGCTCCATAAATTGGATATGCGAGTCTCGAAAACCATGTATAGTCTATCAGGACCACACTGAAAAAAAGGATAATACCGAGCATGAGCCAGACAGTCTGCTTTATATAAAGATTACCGCTTAAAAACTCATACTGGGCAGGTATTCTTGTTGCACTGTATATTGTGAGTATGCCGAGGAGAGAAAGTACAAGGGCACATGAGAATATAAACCAGTCCATCTGAACCATTCTGTTAATTAAATCCTTCTTCATTCCTTCAATCACCTGTTTCAGTGGTATATTTTCTGTCATCCATATTTTTTAAAACATTACCTGACCCCTTTAAAAGAAATTCCTCTATAGCAACCCTTGCGATGGGGGCTGCAGCACTTCCTCCATGCCCTCCATGCTCAACAAGGACAGCAATGGCTATTTCTGGATTCTCAACAGGCGCAAAGCTCACAAACCATGCATGATCCCTTATATTTTCAGGAAGTCTGTGTGAGTCTATGCTTTTAGATATCACCTGTGCTGTTCCTGTTTTGCCTGCGACAGTCAATCCTGCTATCCTTGCCCTTCCGCCTGTGCCACCATCATCATGCACAACACCCTTTAATGCATCCTTTATAAAATCAAATGTTTCCTTCGATATACCCGTACTGTTAATGGGATAAATCCTTTTATCAGGATCGCTACCATTCACTTCCTCTTTAAGGAGTTTAAGTGATGGTAATTCTCCTCCATTTGCAACTGCGGAGATCATCCTCACAAGCTGGGCAGGAGTAGTAGAGACATATCCCTGACCTATCGATGCTATAAGGGTCTCCCCAGGATACCACTCTTCCTTTCTTACGCGCATCTTCCATGCTGTATCGGGTATGATACCCTTTTTTTCACTGACGAGTTTTATGCCAGTATATGAATCGAGCCCGAGACGCCTTGCATATTCCGCTATCCTGTCTATACCGGTCCTTCTACCCAGTTCATAAAAATAGACATCACACGACTCCACTATTGCTCTTCTGAGATCCACGCTGCCATGACCCTCCTTTTTCCAGCATCTCAATATCTTTGAGCCTATACTGTAGTAGCCATTGCAGTTAACCCTGAAGGAGGGTTTTATTATCCCGTCTTCAAGAGCCGCAATTGCAGTAATTATCTTGAATACAGAGCCTGGTGGATACTGTGACTGGAATACCCTGTTGAGGAGAGGGGTTCCGGGATCATTGGTCAGGTTTTTCCAGTATTCAGGATCAATCCCTTTTGAGAATCTATTGGGATCAAAGGAAGGAAGACTTCCAAGTGCAAGTATCTCTCCTGATGCTGGATTTATAGCAATAAATGCACCCCTCTGACCATTGTAACTCTCCTCGATTCTCTTTTGCAGGTTAATATCGATATTCAATGTTATATCTCTGCCTTTTACAGGTGGTATCTCCTTGATTACCCTTATCTCCCTTCCAGTTGCATCGACCTCGATGATCTTTTTACCAAAATTGCCCCTGAGGACTGGGTCATAAAGTGCCTCAACACCCCACTGACCTATCATCGCATCTGGGGGAACACCTTTCCCCCTTAATTCTTCCCACTGTTTTTTCGTGATCTTTCCAAGATAACCCAATAGATGTGAGGCAACACCTCCGTATTCATATTTTCTTATAAATGTTGTTGATACACTGAGTTCAGGAAAATCAGAGTATCTCGCCTCTATGAAGGCGACCTCTTTAAATGAGAGTCCCTCCTTGAGGATAACAGGTTCGAACTGACTTATTCTTTGGGAGATTCTTTTCTTTATTTCCTCGGTATCAATACCGAGAAATCCAGCAATTAAGGGTATCCTTTCTTCGTTCATCTCTTCAGCATTGAGTGTAACGACGAAGTAAGGGATATTTCTTACAAGGGGGATATTATTTCTGTCATATATTATTCCTCTCTGGGGAGTGACAGGGATTATTCTCTGGCGGTTGGTCTCTGAAAGTATTCTGTATCTCTCTCCATCAACCACACATAATTGAAAGAGCCTCATTACAATTACAGAAAAGATTATGAATATGAAGATAACCGCTATCTTTATCCGATACTCAAGTTCTCCCTTCAAGACCATCCTTCACTCCTCCTTTCCTGCAAGATAGCCAAGTGGTGCATTTATAATAGCCTGTATGAGGATGGTGTATGCTATCCAGATTGAAGAGGAGATTATCTCTGCCTTTAAGGATAGGACAAGTATATTGATAAAAGACTCCACGATGGTAACAAAAAAGAGACCGATTATACCGAGAATGGGACTCCATACAAAATAACCTCCTATTATATTTGCAGAAACAAAGCCTGTTATAGTTTTGCTCAGAATATTGGGTCCCCATACTCCGGAAAGACTGTCTTCGATAATGCCTGTAATGAATCCAAAAAGGGTTGATCTATTTTCATCCCTTGTTCTCATGCCATATATGAAGACAATGACAATAGAGAGTTCAGGTTTGATTCCAAGGATGATAAACCTGGATTGTATGAATAATACAAGAATGACTGATAAAACCCACCATATCATCTCGATACCTGTTCACTGAGGTTAAGAATTGCGACCTCTTCTATGCTGAACATGTCCTGAGATGGTTTAATCTCTATCTCTTTAAAAAACTGTCCGTCTTTTATACTCGTGATGTAACCAACAGGGATTCCGGGTGGGAAAAGACCATCAAGTCCTGATGTTATGACAGGTTCATTATTTGATATATCCTGAACATCGAGCGGAACATACTTTATTACTATTCTCCTGCCCTCCCCAGAGGCGATACCTTCTGCCCTTGAATTCATCAGGCGCACGGAGACCCTGAAAAGGGAATCATTGAGTAGTATAACCTCTGAAGAATATTCATTAACTGAAATGACCTTTCCTACGAGTCCCCGAGTGGTCATAACAGCCATATCCTTTTTGACCCCGTCTTTGTTTCCCCTGTCGATAACCAGTGTATTCGACCATCTTCCTGTTCCTCTTCTGATAACCCTTGCAAAGGTGAGGATCCTTCTCTCCACTTCTTTGAGTTTAAGAAGGTCAGTCAATCTTTTATTCTCGAGTCTTAAATTCTCATAATCAACCATTCTTGCAAGAAGGGCATCTCTCTCTTCTTTTAATCTCCTTACCTCGGTTTTTTTTGTAACAATAGCCATTAATGTTTCCTTTGTGGATGATGAAACCCTGCTGTACAGTGAACTTACAAAATCGAATGGATAACCAAGATACCTGAAGGGAGATATAACTTTTGATGTGATAAAAGATATAATCACAACCAGGAGCAGTAGCCAGAAGACCTTCTTAAATCTCATTTAAGATTTCAGATTGCAACCTGTCTCAGTAAATCAATATCATCCAGGATCTTTCCTGCACCTCTGACAACAGCAGTGAGGGGATCATCCGCAACTATCACGGGCAGACCTGTCTCCTCTGATATCAATCTATCGAGTCCTCTGAGAAGGGCACCGCCTCCTGCAAGGACTATACCCCTGTCAACGATATCCGCTGCAAGTTCAGGTGGTGTATTTTCAAGGGTCGTTTTTACTGTCTGGAGGATTATATTTACTGGTTCTTTCAGTGCTTCCCTTATCTCGTCTTCAGTTATTACTATGGACTTTGGCACACCTGATATAACATCTCTTCCTTTTATCTCCATGGTTCTCTTTTCTGAATCTGTCCTGTAAGCAGAACCGATCTCGATCTTTATCTGCTCCGCGGTTCTATCACCCACAAGGAGATTATATCTTCTTTTAAGATAAGAGATGATTGTCTCATCCATCTTATCTCCAGCCACTCTCACTGCCTTGCTATATACGATACCACCAAGTGATATTACCGCAACATCCGTTGTACCGCCTCCTATATCCACGATGATATTTCCTGAAGGTTCATTTATGGGAAGATTTACACCTATTGCTGCTGCCATGGGTTCCTCTATGAGATAGACCTCTCTTGCACCTGACGCCTGAGCAGCATCCTTTACCGCTCTCTGTTCAACCTGAGTTATTCCTGATGGCACTCCTATAATAACCCTCGGCGATATGAATGTCTTCCTGTCATGGACCTTCTTGATAAAGTATTTGAGCATCTCACCCGTTGCATCAAAGTCAGCAATGACCCCTTCCTTCAGCGGCCTTATGGCTACAATATTCTGTGGTGTTTTACCGAGCATCCTTTTTGCTTCAGCACCAACCGCTATGGGCTTCTTATTGTCCCTTCTGTAAACTACCACCGAGGGTTCATTGCAGACTATTCCCTTTCCTTTTATATATACAAGGGTATTTGCTGTTCCGAGGTCAATTGCCATATCCTTTGTGAATAAACCAAAGACTTTATTGAATAACATTCTCTACCTCCAGAAATTTTATTTTTTTAACATAAAAGATTATTCCATTGAAATAACCATGGTTCCTGCAAGGATATCGCCGAGCCTTCTTCCCTCTTTATTCCCGAGCATCATGAGAAATTCAAAGACCACTATCAACCCTGCAATCAGGTAACCAACCACAGGAATTACAGTCAATAATAATGCTATACCAAGGGGTGAATTTCTTATGATAGAATCACCTGGTGAACATGGTTTCTGATCCTTCATGCGTATAACGAATATCCTCATAAGTCTCTTTCCGATACTTCCGGAATGGAATATGGAATCACCAATAAGTATGTAAAGTATCCCTGCATATAACCCTGCCTTTGGCAATAACTCGCTGAAAGCAAGAATGATAACAATATCAATAAACCTTGCGAGTAACCTTATCGCAATCCCGGGAGACTTATTTATGCCATTTTCCATCTATTCTTTTATGCAATAAAGAATAACAGATAACCCATATATTTTTCCATATCCTCAGGTTTTATTGAGTTATTAGAGATGCGGGCTAAGAAGACTCAAATTATGTTCAATCTCAATGCCAGTTTTATCGCCTCCTTCATGCTTGAAGGGTCAGCCACCCCCTTCCATGCGATATCATATGCAGTACCATGGTCAGGAGATGTCCTGATGAATGGAAGACCTACCGTTATATTTACCCCCTTTTGAAAGGCTAACATCTTGAATGGTGTGAGACCGTGGTCATGGTACATGCTGACTATTATATCGAAATCATCCCTGAGATAGTGGTAAAAGACCGTATCAGGTGGATATGGTCCTCTGGCATCGATTCCTGAGGATATAGCCTTTTCTATGGCGGGCTTTATTATATCCTCTTCTTCCCTTCCAAGGATTCCCTTTTCTCCTGCGTGTGGGTTAAGTCCTGAGACCAGTATCTTTGGATTTTTGATTCCAAAGATCTCTGCTCCTTTTTTAGCGAGTTTAATGGTGCTCAGGACATTTTCTTCTGTAATCATGGATGGAACATCCCTTAAAGGTACATGTATTGTTGTGAGTATCAGTCGTAATTCCTTTTTGATAAAACTACTCTCCCTCATGTCTGCATAAAACATCATTCCATATTCTCTGGTGCCCGTGAGTTCAGCAAGCATCTCAGTATGGCCATGCCATTTAAGGTTAGCAAGGCTTAATGACTTTTTCGATACTGGTCCGGTGACTATGGCATTAACCTCTCTCGATAGGGCAAGTTCTACTGCCTTCTTTATATAATTAAATGAAGCGATACCGCCCTCAGGTGAGTCGTCTCCCTTTTTATAAGATGCTGTTATGGCACTATCTATAACTATCGTATCGCGTGGTATATCGAGACCTGTAATATTAATAACTTCATCAATTACAGGTCTATCACCTATGAGGTATGGAATGAACTCGAAACCCTCTTTTCTGAGTTCAATGATGGCTCTGAGGGATATCTCCGGTCCTATGCCTCCCGGATCACCCGTGGTGATAGCGATTCTCTTCACGATCCGTCTTTACAGGATCAGACAGGCATTACCGCCTTAATCTCAGGTATCGCTTTTTTCAGTTCTGCCTCTATGCCACCTTTCAATGTCATTATGGACATGGGGCATGTTCCACATGCTCCAACGAGTTTGACCTTCACGATATTGTCTTCTGTAATATCCACGAGCTCCACATCTCCACCATCTCTCTGAAGTAATGGTCTCAGTCTGTTGATAATTGATTCAACCTTTTCTCTCTCTATCATATTGACCTCCTCCTTAATTAATTTTAACAGTAATATGCCTTTCAGAGTATGATATCCATCATATCTCCATATAACCCTCAAAGACCTCTTGAGCAGGTCCTGTCATGAATACCCTTTTATCCTTTATCTCGATGTAAAGATCTCCTCCTGGCAGGGTTATCCTCGAGATATCACCCGCTATCTTTTTTATCTTCATTGCGACCGCTACAGCACATGCACCTGTTCCGCATGCAGGGGTCTCACCCGCTCCTCTTTCCCATACCCTGACCGTGAAATGGTTATCACCAATGGGTTCAACGAATTCAACATTTGTCCTTCCTGGAAAGATTGCATGAGTCTCTATAATGGGTCCATAAATCGTAACAGGGAATTCCTTGAGGTTATTGACAACGATTACTGTGTGAGGGTTTCCCATCGATACACAGGTTATTAAAAAGTCTTTGTCATTAACTTTTAATGGATAATCTATGACCCTATCTCCCTTGAGGTTTACGGGGATACTCTCTGGGCTCAATGAATATTCGCCCATATCGACCCTTACAATACCTTCTGTGATTCTTTCAGGTCTTATGATTCCTGCCAGGGTCTCTACTTCAAGGGGAGATTTTTCAAAGAGTCTTCTCTTCCATATATAATTCGCAAAGACCCTTATGCCATTTCCACACATCTCTACTTCAGAGCCATCCTGATTAAATATTCTCATCCTGAAGTCAGCAATCTTTGATGCACAGAGAAGAAGTAACTGGTCTGCCCCTATGCCTGTTCTTCTGTTACAGAGCATTCTTGAGAGACTTTTCCATTCCAGTTTATCCTCGAATTCCCTCGCATCTATCAGGATAAAGTCATTTCCTAAACCGTGCGCCTTTGTGAAGTGGATTCTCATTAGATCAACTCCTGTCTTATGAGATCATCATAGGTCTCTCTCTTTCTTATGAGATAATCCTTCTTTCCGTTCACCATAACCTCAGCAGGTCTTGGTCGAGAGTTGTAATTGGAACTCATGCTGAATCCATAGGCACCCGCACTCATAACACAGAGATACTCACCCGGTGAGACATCCGGTATCTTTCTTCCTCTGGCAAGGAAATCACCTGATTCGCATATTGGACCAACCACATCAGAGACGCTTCCATTTTCATTGTGCCTCTTAACAGGGATTATCTCGTGATAGGCGTCATAGAGGGATGGCCTTATAAGGTCATTCATGCCTGCATCTACTATAATAAATCTCTTTTTTCCTGTATCTTTTATATAAAGAACCTTTGTGAGCAGAACCCCTGCATTTCCCACTATGGATCTACCAGGCTCTATTATAAGAGTGATATCCCTGTTCCTTAGATATGGTTTTATTGCCCTCGATAGTTCATGGGGATAAAGTGAATCCTCCTCAGCCCTGTAGGAGATGCCGAGTCCGCCACCGATATCGAGATATCTTATGTTTATATTCCTTTTTTTGAGTTCATCTACCATGCTCAGAATGCTTTTCAGGGCATCTACAAATGGAGATATCTCGAGTATCTGGGAGCCTATGTGTTTGTGTATTCCCATTATCTTTATATTCTTCATCTTGGAGGCAAGGATATAATTTTCGATGGCATCCTCAAGTGGTATCCCGAATTTATGTTTTTTGAGTCCGGTAGATATATATGGATGTGTTTTTGCATCTATGTGTGGATTTATCCTGAGAGCGATTGGTGCCTTTAAGTTCATCTCACCTGCAATCGTATTTATCCTTTCGAGTTCTGACGATGACTCCACATTGAACATGAGTATGCCTGATTCGAGGGCAAATCTTATCTCCTCATCCTTTTTACCCACCCCTGCGTAGACAATCCTTTTCGGGTTGATGCCTGCCTTTAATGCCCTGAATAATTCACCACCTGAGACAATGTCTGCCCCTCCGCCCATACTCTTTATCAATTTGAGGATATGGATATTAGAGTTTGCCTTTACAGCATAACAGAGGATATGCCTTATATCTTTAAACGCCTCTCTGTAGGCATTCACATGTCTTTTGAGAGTATTGTAACTGTATACATAGAGAGGGGTTCCGTATTTCTCCGCGAGTTTCCTTAAAGGAACTTCCTCTGCATATAATTCATCGCCTCTATACTGAAAATAGTGCAAATAACTCTCCTTTTATCGAAAGGATTTAAATAAGAATAACACAGCCTGTTAGAAGTTTTCAAAAGTTTTAATATATCAGAGCGAGAGTAGAACCTCAATGCTTCCTGTTTAGGTTTTATGAGTCAATGCTGTTATGCCTTTGAGTCTATAAGAAATGTTACAGGACCATCATTTATGAGGTATACCCTCATATATTCACCGAATATTCCGCTCTTTACAGGTATGTCATGTTTTTTAATCTCCTCTATAAAGAACATGTAGAGTTTCTCTGCCCTTTCTGGTCTTTCTGCCCTGTCAAATGAGGGTCTATTGCCCTTTCTGGTATCTCCTGCAAGGGTGAACTGGGATATCACGAGTATTTCACCATTTATATCTTTTACAGAAAGATTCATCTTGTTCTGGTTGTCCTCGAATATCCTCAAAGCAGGTATCTTTTTTGATAGATACATGACATCATCTTCAGTATCATCTTTTTCTACTCCCACGAATACAAGGATTCCTTTTCCTATCTCTGCTATGGTGTGGTTCTTCACCTCGACGGATGCATTGATTACTCTCTGCAGTAATGCCTTCATAATAAAAATATACCACACAGAAGGCTGAGGGGGTTGACAATTCATATAAACATATGTAAATATGTAAATATGAAGGAGATGACGAGGTTTCTCAAACTACTATCTGACCCTTTGAGGTTGAGGATACTAACATTATTGATAGAGAAGGAACTATGTGTATGCCAGATTATGGTCATTACAGGTGCATCACAGCCTCTTGTTTCGAGGAATCTTTCTTTGCTCTCTCAGGCAGGATTGCTGAATGAGAGGAGGGATGGAAAACTTATGTTTTACAGGTTTAATAGAGACATTGATATGAGATTAAAAGAGATTCTTTTCAGGGTTTATGATGCAGTAAAAGATGAGCCTGTATTTAAAAAGGATAGGATGAGGGTCGTTGAATGCGAGGAATTCCAGAAGAGACTCGGAAGGTGCGATATGAAGGCATTGAGGGAATATATGAAAAAAAGGTCTCGGGTGAATAAATAAGGAGGTGCATATGGTGTGGTTTCTATTCCTCATTATCCTGTTCAGTCTTAATGCAGGTGATCTTTACGCATCTGAGGAGGGTGTTGAGGGTGAAAAGGTGCTTTACCTCTCTGAGGTGATAAATCTTGCATTGAAGGAAAACCATCAGTTGAAGGCAATGGAGATGAATTTAATGGCAACAAAGGAGGATATTCATATTTCAGGAAGTTATCTTCTGCCTTCATTAAGACTCGAGGAGAGATTCATGAGAACAGATAATCCTGCATATGTCTTCTCTACAAAGATGAACCAGACAAGGTTCAGTGTTCAGGACCTTATGGGTGCACCTGAAACATTTAATAAACCTGCACCAATAAGTAATTTTCAGACACTTATTAGTCTTGAGATGCCTCTGTATGTAAGGAGGGCGTGGATCGGACTCGATATATCGAGGACAGAATATAGGACAAAGAGTTATGAATACCATAAAAAGAGGAGCGAAACAGTTTATGAAGTTCTCAGGTTGTATACAGCACTGAGAACAGCAAAGGGTTATTTGAGGGTTGCATTGCAGGGTGTGGAGAATGCAGAGGAACATCTGAGGATCGCCAGGTTGAGATTTGAGACCGGGCTCGGATTGCAATCAGATGTATTGAGGGCAGAGGTTGCATTAAATGAGGCTAAGGCAAAACTTGTTACTGCAGAAAAGAATCTCGATATAGCAAAGAGGGCGCTCGGTATGGTTACAGGGGTGTATGAATCAGTGGATGTTATCGATGAGGAGATAAATATACCGCTTCTTGAGATGGATTACTATCTTGAGGGAGCGACATCAGGAAATGAGATCAGGATACTTGAATCAAGATACGAGAATGCAAAAAATCTTGTTAAACTTTCGAGATCAGGTTATCTTCCGGAGATTGGTATTGGTGCTCAATATGAACTCGATCATCACAGAGAGCCATTTAATTCAGAGGGAAGAAGCTGGCAGGTGATGGCTTTCCTCAGATGGGAGATATTCTCGGGTGGCAGGACATATCATGAATCAAAAAGGGCAGAATACATGGTGAGGGAGACTGAAGAGCATCTGAGGCATCTCAGGAAATCCCTCAATTTCATGGTATATGAGGCATACAGGAGCGTGATTGAGTCGAAGTCGCAACTCGAACTTGCCCGTTCTGGTGTGGTGAGTGCAGAGGAATCAAGGAGGCTTATAAAGACCAGATATGAAAATTCACTCTCAAGGATAGTGGATCTTCTTGATGCCCAGACGAGTCTCGATAATGCGCGGGCAAATGTGATCCAGAGGGAGTCTCAATATATCGAAAACATGGTAAGACTGCTTTATCTAAGTGACAGACTCATTGATGAGGTGAATAGAATTATGGAGGTGAAGAGATGAGGTATAAATTTTTAATTTTATTGATAATCTTTATTTTTCTTTTTGCAGCTGGCTGTAAGGGAGATAAAAATAAGGAGATCCTGAGACAGGAGATTGTAACCGGGGTGAGATTTATGGAGGTGAAACCGGTTCTTCTTGATGATTATTATGAGGTGTCAGGCACCATAAGTTCCAGAACCATTACCACTGTTTCAGCGAGGGTGATGGGAGAGGTGAGGGCTGTTTATGTGAGGGAGGGTGAACATGTAAGACAGGGTGAGGTTATTCTCAAGATTGATGATAAAGACTACAGAGAGAGGTATAATCAGGCAAAAGAAGGTTATGAGGAGATGTTGAGGGCGTATGAGTCAGCAAAACAGAACCTCAAACTGCAGGAACTTACATATGAGAGATATAAGAGACTCCTTGATGAAAGAGCGATATCACAGCAGGAATTTGATCAGATAGAGACCCAGAAAAATCTTGCAAGACTCGAACTCGAAAGATATGAATCTGCTATCAAGAGAGCAAAGGCGGTTCTCGAAGAGGCGAAGATATATCTTGGTTATACAGAGGTGGTGTCACCTATAAATGGAATCGTTGTGGAAAAGAAAGTGGAAATCGGCAATATGGTTTCGCCTGGAACACCATTATTTATTATCGAGGACAACAGGCACTACAAGATTGATGTGTTTGTTGATGAAAGACTCTCCGGTAAGATAAGAACCGGAGCAAGAGTTCCTGTGATGGTTGAGGCTATTTCGAAGAATCTTGATGGCAGGGTTTCAAAGGTGGTGCCCTATATTGATCCCATGAGCAGGACGTTTCCTGTGGAGATTGATCTCAATTCTCCAGACCTGAAGACAGGACTTTATGCGAAGGTGAGATTTCCTGCAGGTAAAAAAGAAGGAATTGCTGTGCCTGAAAAAGCCATTCAAAAGAGAGGCGGGATCGAAGGTGTGTATGTGGTGGATGATAAAGGTGTAATATCTTACAGAATAGTGAGAACGGGTGCTCTGCATGATAGGGGTCTTGTGGAGATAATATCAGGATTGAATGGAGGAGAAAGGGTCATCGTCGATAACCTTGAGAGAGTCGTTGAAGGCGGAATCGTATCTTTGGAAAAGGATGACATATCTGGAGGTAAGAAGTGAATGGCATTGGAATATCAGGCTCTATAGCAAGGGCATTTATCAGATCAAGACTTACACCATTAATCGTCATAGCATCTCTTCTGACAGGTCTTTTTGCCCTTATCGTTACTCCGAGGGAAGAGGAACCACAGATAGTTGTTCCAATGATAGATATCTTTGTCTCGTATCCAGGTGCCTCTGCAAGGGAGGTTGAGGAGAGAGTAACGAGACCAATGGAGAAATTCCTCTATGAGATAAAGGGTGTGGAATATGTCTATTCCATCGCAAAACCCGGAATGAATCTTACGATAGTGAGGTTTTATGTTGGCGAGGACATGGAAGATAGTATCGTAAAGGTTTATAACAAATTGATGTCTCACTATGACCTTATACCGCAGGGAGTTTCTCAACCCATTGTGAAGCCCCGTTCAATAGATGATGTGCCCATCCTTGCATACACCCTCTGGAGTGATAGATATAGTGGATATGAATTGAGGAAGATTGCTTCTGAACTCTGTAATGAATTGAAGAAGGATCAGGATATATCAGAGACCCACATCACAGGAGGCCAGAGGAGACAGGTGCAGGTAGTAATAGATCCTCTGAGGCTCAGGGCATACAATATTTCTCCATTACAGATTTATCAGATCATCCAGAGATCCAATGTAAAGATTCCATCCGGAAGTTTCATTTCAAGAAACAGAGAATTTACTGTCGAGACAGGAGTATTTCTGCGTACGAAGGAGGATGTAGAAAATATTGTTGTTGGTGTTTATAATGGCAGACCTGTTTATTTAAAAAATGTTTCTCAGGTGGTGGATGGACCTGAAGAGCCTGTAAATTATGTATTCATGGGATTCGGACCAATGGCACATGAGAAGGGTATAAAGGAGCATGATCCTTCGAAAAGATATGAGGCTGTTACTATTGCTATAGCCAAGAAGAAAGGAACCAATGCCACAAGGATAGCGAAGAGAGTCGAAAAAAAGATTAATGACCTCAGGGGGAGATTGATTCCTTCTGGAGTCGAGATAACAGAAACGAGAAATTATGGAAAGACGGCAAAGGAAAAATCCGATGAACTCCTTGAACACATGTTGATCGCAACAGTATCTGTTGTGATACTCATTGCCCTTGCACTTGGTGTCAGGGAGTCAGTGGTTGTTGCTGTTGCTGTACCGGTTACTCTTGCACTCACCATTCTTATAAATTATCTCTTTGGATATACCCTTAACAGGGTGACTCTCTTTGCACTTATATTCTCCATAGGAATCCTTGTGGATGATGCCATAGTTATAGTCGAGAACATACACAGGCATTTCAAACTTCACAGGGTTGATCCACTGACCGCTGTTCTTGCTGTTGATGAGGTTGGTAATCCAACTATCCTTGCCACATTTACGGTGATTGCCGCCCTTCTGCCGATGGCATTTGTATCTGGATTGATGGGACCGTATATGAGACCGATACCTGTTGGTGCATCAATGGCAATGCTCTTTTCACTTCTTGTGGCATTCATAGTAAGTCCATGGCTCAGTTATATTGTCCTGAGGCGTGTGAAACATAAAAAGGAAGAGAATGAGGGTGAGAGACTTTACAGAATTTACGGGAGGATTCTTGGTCCGCTTATCGATAACAGGAAAAGAAGGTTTATCGCCCTTTCTGGAGTTGTTGCGCTTCTTGTGGGTGCGATGATGTTGCTTGTATTTAAGTTTGTTACAGTGAAGATGCTTCCCTTTGATAACAAGAGTGAGTTGCAGATTGTTATAGACATGCCTGAGGGTTCAACACTCGAGGAAACCACAAGGGTCGCCATGGCAATGGGTGAATACATAAAAAGTGTGCCGGAGGTGACAGATTTCCAGATATACGCAGGAACATCAGCGCCATTTAATTTCAATGGACTCGTGAGGCATTATTACTTGAGAGCGGGAAGCAATGTGGCTGATATCCAGGTGAACCTCGTTGAGAAATCGAAGAGAAGACTTCAGAGTCATGAGATAGCAAAGAGGATAAGACCTGAATTAAAGAAGATTGCCGATCTTTATGGAGCCGCGATAAAGATTGCGGAGATTCCACCCGGTCCTCCTGTTTTGAGTACCCTTGTGACCGAGGTTTATGGACCGGATTACAGAAGACAGATAGAGATTGCGAAAATGATCAGGGATATATACTCAAAGACCGATGGAGTGGTTGATGTGGACTGGTATGTAGAGGATGATCAGAAAAAACTTGTATTTCAGGTTGATCAGGAAAAGGCGTCATATCACAACATTACAACAGATGCGATTGCAACCACATTGAGGGCTGGTCTTAATGGTATTTCTGCAGGACTTCTCCATGTGGAAGAGGATAAGGAACCTGTGGAGATAGTTCTCAGACCATCAATCGAAAGGAGAACCGGTATCGAGATACTGAGACAGATGACAGTGCCATCGTCTCACGGTAATATACCGCTCAGTGAATTTGTGAGAATAAGGGAGACTCTTGAGGATAAGACCATTTACCATAAAAATCTGCAGAGGGTGGTTTATGTTACTGGAGATGTCGCAGGAAGGGAGGAAAGCCCTGTATATGCGATCCTCAAGATGAGAAAAGCGATAAAGGAACTCAAACTTCCTGAGGGATATGAACTCAGACAGTACTATACAAAACAGCCATACCTCGAGGATAGGTACTCGATTAAATGGGATGGTGAATGGCATATCACATATGAAGTCTTCAGGGATCTCGGGATTGCTTTTGGTGTTGTTCTGATACTTATCTATATACTTATAGTTGCATGGTTCAGGCATTTTGTGACCCCTCTTATAATCATGTCACCTATACCGCTCACGCTCGTTGGTATAATGCCTGCTCACTGGTTGATGGGTGCATTCTTTACAGCGACCTCCATGATAGGGTTTATAGCCCTATCAGGAATTATTGTCAGGAATTCGATCCTCCTTATAGACTTTGTCCAGACAGAGTGGAGGGATTGTGGTAACCTCAAGGATGCACTTATAAAGGCAGGTGCAGTGAGATTCAGACCCATTGCACTTACGGCACTGGCAGTCGTAATAGGGTCATTTGTTATGATATTTGATCCGATCTTTCAGGGTCTTGCGATTGCGATGATGAGTGGTGCCATAGCATCCACTCTACTCACTCTTATAGCGGTACCTCTGATATATTATGAGTATTTCAAGAATAAACCATGTCCCCTCATGGCAGAGGAGATGGAGGAAAAAAGGGAGATGGATGAACTCTCCGAGATTTAAGGAGGTTAAATTTATGTACAGGGCAAAAAGAGAATTCTGGTATCTAGAAAGGATAATCTGGCTCATTGCAGGGATGTTTGTTCTCCTGAGTTCCATGTTGAGCATTTTTCACTCGAGATACTGGCTCATATTGACCTTTCTTGTGGGTGTTAATCTGGTGATACTCGCATTTACGGGTTTCTGTCCCATGGCAAATCTATTGAAGGCGCTTGGTGCCAGACCATTACTTGAGGAGGAAAGATAATATGTCCGGACATGTATATGTATGCCTTGTGTGTGGCAGGATCGAAGGTGTGAAGATCGATAAATGCCCTTTGTGTGAGAGTGAGAATATTGTTGCACTTGAAGTTTCAGCATTCTATGGTGGTGGCTGAAATCCCTGGGGATGCTGACAGTTGTCAGCAATCAAGAGAGGTTCAGCCCCTCAGTTATCTGAATAGACAGTGATTATATTTCTACCGCTATTTTTTGATTGATAAAGGGCCTGATCTGCCAGATGTATCAGGTGGTAGTGGTCTTTTATATTGTCATTAAAGCCTGCGATACCAAAACTCATGGAGATGCTGAACCTTTCTGAATCGATGGGGCATTCTATTTTCATGATCTTGTTCCTTATCTTTTCAGAGAGTCTCTGTGCACCTCTGAGGGATGTTCCTGGAAGAATGAGCAGAAATTCGTCTCCACCGTATCTGCCGATGATATCAGTCTTTCTTATGTTATTTTTTAATGTCTCTGCAAGATTTTTGAGTACAGTATCTCCTGCTATATGTCCACATGTGTCGTTTATCTCCTTAAAATTATCCACATCGCAGAAGACAATCGAGAGATCACCGCCATATCTACGGACCTTTTCGAATTCATGATAAAGGCATTCTATTACGGTCTTTCTGTTTAAGATGCCAGTGAGGTCATCATATCTTGAGATTTCCTTTAATTTCATTATCAATCTGCGATTTTCTTCTTCTGTCCTCTTTCTTTCCGTTATATCCCTTGCATATTCTATTACAGAGATTATATCTCCATTTTCGTCAACAACAGGATATGTATATATCTCCCACCAGACGTCTATCTCCTCATCACTTCTTAGGATCTTCTCCTTGGCGCATGGATTTCCTGAGATTATTGTCTTTTTGACTATGCAATCCCTGCAGGGTTTTTTCCTCTTATGCAATATGGAGTAACACCTTTTCCCGAGGATATCCTCCAGATTGAATCCCTTCATCTCCGCATATTCTTTATTTGCAAAGATTATCCTGAAGTCTTTCTGAAAGATGCACAGGGGGTCCATGATGCTCTGTAGTATATTCTCAAGAAACATATTGGACTTCTTTAATGACTCTATGGTCCTTCTGTGTTCCTTGAGTTCTGTCTTCAGTTTTTTATTGACAGTTCTCAGTCTTGAGGTGCATTCCCTCAATCTTTTCCTGAGTTTCTCGTATGAGTCTTTACTTCTCTTCTTCATCCTGATTACATTTTAGCAAAAAATATACCAGATGTAATACATTATAAGTTATTGATTTTGCTTTATAATCTAAAGGACACAGACCTTCTCCTGTCAAAAATTGTCACATATTGTGAAACTTGACGGATTTATTTAGAGGACTCAGAAAGTGGCGGCCTCAGGAGTCTTCTCACATCTCCTATCCTTAGGGTTATCTTGTTGGCATCGAGATATTCAAGGAGTGGTATCGCAAATTTCCTTGATATGCCGAGATGGTCCTTAAAATCTGAGACCGTTATCGATTCTTTGCTTTTAAAGATTCTTCCGGTCTCCTCAAGCAACTTTTTATGAGTATCTGGTGTCAGGTAATATTGATCATTTATCTTTATGATTGAACCCTCATTTACGAGTATCTTCAATATATCTGATAGTCTCTTTTCATCAATATTTAAAATGTTTGATAACTCTGATCTGAATGGCACCTGAAGTCCACCTGAATTCAGTTCTCTGAGAATCCTTTCCCTTAATCCAGATTCAATAAGGTCTGTTTTGAAGTCCCTGTGCCTCAGGAGACCCTTATCTGTGATTAACTCGTCAGTAAGGCTGAGTATCTTATCGAAGAGTTTCTGATCAATCCTGAGGATGTTTCTTGCTTCCTCTCTTGATAATCCTATCTTTAATGGATTTTTTCTGTGATAGGACTTGATGAGATCTATCAGGGATTTCAGTCTGTTCATTACATAATTCCTGTGATAAAGGGTATCACCGAGATCGAAGATAATGCCCTTTTTGATAAGATTTCTGATGGTATTCTCTATCACATCCAGATCTTCCTGGATCCAGCCAGGAATATCACTCTTTCTTATTCCTGAAGTGCTCCTCTCAATCTTCTTTTCGAGTTTATCTTCTATGTTTCCATTAAAGAAGACCTCCATGTCATTTAATATCTCTGGATATCTCCTTCTTGATGGCCATGGGTCAAGAATGATTCCTCCGCCTATGGTCTCAAGGGGTGAGATCCTTCTTATAATAAATCTGTCTCCATGGGTGGTTATGAGAGGTTTCTCTGTCCTTAACTGACAGTATGCAGATTCACCGGGTTTTAACTCTGTGCCTTCAAAAAGTATCACCCTCGCAATTGTCTCGGATGTTCCGAGATAGAGGTGTAGATTCTCACGGTGTCTCAAAGGAGGGGAGTCATTGAGCAGGATTAGTTTTACATTCATCATCCTCGTTATTTTAAAGATGTCGGGTAAGACAACCGTATCTCCCCTTTCGATCTCCTCCTTTTCCACTCCCTGAAGGTTTATTGCCAGTCTCTGACCAGCAAAGCCCTTTGTGATCGGTTTTCCGTGGCTCTGAAGTCCTCTCACCTTTGCCTTCTTAGATGCAGGAAGTATCTCTACATAATCGTCAAGATTAATGCTTCCTGAGATTACAGTTCCTGTCACCACAGTGCCAAACCCTTTAAGGGTGAATACACGGTCAACAGGCATCCTGAATACACCACGGGATGATTTGGGTTTTATATGAATTGAAAGGTCATGTATTTTTTCTTTGAGGAGTTCGATATTCAGAAGAGTCTTTGAAGATACAGGTATTATCTCCGCATTTTCGAGAAATGTCCCCTTTACATATGTTCTTATCTCCTCCTTGAGGAGTTCCAGCCATTCATTATCCACAAGATCAGCCTTGGTGAGTACTATAATGCCTGACTTTATATTCAGGAGATCACATATCGCAAGGTGCTCCTTTGTCTGGGGCATGATGCCTTCATCTGCAGAAATAACGAGAAGGAGTATATCGATTCCTCCTGCACCTGCCAGCATATTCCTTATAAGTCTTTCGTGACCCGGGACATCCACTATTCCTACTGTAAGACCATCAGGGTATTCGAGGTATGCAAAACCCAGGTCTATTGTGATTCCTCGCTCCTTTTCCTCCTTGAGTCTATCAGGGTCAATGCCTGTGAGTGCCTTTACGAGTGAACTCTTTCCGTGGTCTATATGTCCTGCTGTTCCAAGGATTACATATCGCATGAAAAGATTATAACATGGAAGTTTTTTACATTTGGTATTTTAATTGTTTATAATATCCATTGAGCACAATGGAGGGGTGGCCGAGTGGTTGAAGGCGGCGGTCTTGAAAATCGCTGTAGGGTTACACCCTACCGTGAGTTCGAATCTCACCCCCTCCGCCATAAAATTATTGAGAACTCTTTATCCCTGCAATTCAGGCTGGTCGCTCCATAAAGGTTGGTTGCTTATTCAATAGAACCTGTAAGTTACAGAGGACTTTACATTCTGAGATCTTTTCTATTATTTAATAGCCTCTTTTGTTTTAAAATACATTAAATGGAACTTTCAGAGAATGTCAGGGAGATTATAGAGAGATACGGGCTTGAGACCGACGAGGAATATGTAATAATACCATTTACGGATTCAGGAGGTAAGAGAAAGAGGTGTTTTATTCTTAAGAGAAATTATATAAGGGTTGTTTCAAAGGATGGATTTTACAGGGATTATCCACTCGATGTTATCTTAAAGGCTACATTGAGGTATCCAGACAGACCACTCAGTGAATCAATAAGGCTTATCGAGATAGAGGATGGTATGTTAACCAGGGAGTCAGTTTCTGATGAGTGAGACCCCTCCACTTTCTTTAAGATATTCCTTTAATGCCATTTCTGTCTCAAGGAAGTATCTATCTTCGAGGTATCTTGTGAGACCGTATTTTCTGTAGATGTGTATTGTCTTACTGGTATAATTCATCCTGTCTATATAGAAATGGTCTGAATATCCATTTATCATTGATGCGAGTTTTCGCGGATCCATGGGAAGTAAAGGACCTATGAAGATATAGGTCTTTATGCCCTTTCTGAAGAGTTCTTTAAGTGCCCTTACCCTTGATTGGATTTCAGGTGCACCCGGTTCGAAGATCCTTCTTACCCTATCATCGTCTGTCGTTATTGTGATGCCTGCATATAGTTCGTTGAAGTTCCTGAGGATATCGATGTCCCTCAGGATGAGGTCAGACTTTGTCAGTATATCCACAGGATGGTCATATCTTAAAAGTATCTCAAGACATCTCTTCGTAATACCATATCTTTTCTCCACAGGCTGGTATGGATCTGTTACAGAACTTATTATTATTGAACCTCTCTTTGCATTCTTTATCTCCCTTTCAAGGACCTCGGGTGCATTTGACTTTATATCCACGAAACTCCCCCATGGTTCAGAGTGTCCTGTATATCTCTGCATGAATGATGCATAGCAGTAAAGACAGCCATGGAGACATCCTGTATATGGATTTATGCAGTACCTTGCCCCCTGGATACCGGTCCTTGATAGAACTGATTTTACACACTTATGATTGATAGAGATGGTATCTTTCTTCATACTTCAATTATAACCCATCTCATCTTCTGATCTTGCTAAATGGTCCGATGGATCAGGCTTTTAGGATTGAGAGGTGGTGCCGGTGGTGGGAGTCGAACCCACACGGAGTTGCCTCCACCGGATTTTGAGTCCGGCGCGTCTGCCAGTTCCACCACACCGGCTATTTCTTGTATATCCTCAGAAAGTTCTCTATACTTCTGTTATATGTTTTTTCGATTGAATCAGGAAAGAAACATGCAGGTAATTCACCATTCAATCTATGGTAGTGGAGACAGTCACAGCATCTTTCTTTTCTTGAGCATGGTTCATATGAACAATTACAGTATTTCCTGTTTCTTTCATATCGGGGACAGTCCATTATCTTCCTCCTTTAGATTCTTGAAAACCAGAATTTATAATACCTTCACGATGTGATTCACTTCAAGTCATCTTGAACCGTATTTCAGAAAAACTATAAAATCAAGAATGAGATTTGAGGTTATAGAATCACGCTCAAAGGCAAGAAGGTGCAGGATAATAACAGAAAGGGGTATCATAAATACACCCCAGTTTATGCCTGTTGGAACCAATGCGACTGTTAAGGCGGTCTCTTCCCATGAACTCAAGGAATTGGGAACAGAGATAATCCTTTCAAATACATATCATCTCTATCTGAGACCGGGTATGGATGTGATAAAGAATGCTGGAGGTCTCCATAATTTCATGTCATGGGATGGACCCATACTCACAGACAGCGGAGGATTTCAGGTCTATAGCCTTGCAACCTTGAGAGAGATAAGGGAGGACGGAGTGCTTTTCAGATCCCATATAGATGGTTCCTTGCATTTTCTTGGTCCAAGAGAGGTCATGCAGATACAGGGAATATTGGGTTCCGATATAGCGATGGTATTCGATGAGTGTACTCCCTATCCTGCAACATATGAATATGCGATGAGGTCATCAGAACTCACACTCAGGTGGGCAAGGATATGCAGGGATCTCAAGAATGAAGGGCAGGCACTTTTTGGTATCATTCAGGGTGGGGTATATAAAGATCTGAGACTTAACTGTCTTCATAGACTCGTCGAGATGGACTTTGATGGATATGCAGTGGGTGGCTTGAGTGTCGATGAACCAAAGGAGATTATGTATGAGATGATAGCATTCCTTGGAGAGAGGATGCCTCCTGATAAGCCAAGATATCTCATGGGTGTTGGGGAGCCACTTGATGTACTTTTTGCGGTCGAGAATGGTTTTGACATATTTGATTGCGTGATGCCAACCAGAAATGCAAGAAATGGCACACTCTTTACATCGAAGGGAAAGTTGAGTATAAAGCGCAATGAATTCAAGTATGACAGGAATCCTCTTGATGATGAGTGTGGATGCTATACATGCAGGAATTTTTCGAGATCGTATTTGAGACATCTCTTTCTAACAAAGGAGATATTGAGCATGAGGCTCAATACGATACATAATCTCCTTTTTTATCTTGAGTTTTTCAGAAGGATGAGAGATGCGATATCATCCGGTTCATTTGAATCTTTCAAAAAGAAGTGGTTAGAAATCTTTTCTGTGAAGGAACCGGAGAATGGAGAGTCATGAGCAGGATATCAGAGATCAAGAAGGTTCTTCTCATTACATTTATTCTTAATCTCTCTGTCTCCCTTCTGAAGATTGTATATGGTTATATATCGAACTCTGTGGCTATCCTCTCTGATGGTTTTCATTCGATGTTCGATGGGTTTTCTAATATAATGGGATATACAGGTATGGTCATTGCTGGAATGCCTCCTGATGAGAGACATCCCTATGGGCACAGAAAATTTGAAACCATCTTTACTGTATTCATAGGTGTGATGATATTTATTACATGTTTTATTGTTTTGAAAGAAGCGCTCTCGTCTCTTTTTGAATCGAGAAAGCCTGATGTAACGACCACATCATTCGTTATTATGATTTTTACGATTATCGTTAATATCTCTGTTAATCGTTACGAGATAAAGATGGGCAGGAAACTTTCGAGTGAATTTCTTATTGCGGATGCCTCCCATACAGGTTCGGATGTAATCGTTTCACTTGGGGTTATCCTGGGTCTTCTGCTCACAAAGATGGGAATATATGTTGCAGATGCAATAACAGGTATCGTTGTTGGAGTTATCGTTGCAATAATTGGGTACAGGATTTTGAAGTCCTCAGCAGATATCCTTGTTGATACAGCGGTTATTGACAGGGATGAGATCTGCAGGATAGCGATGGGAGTTGAAGGTGTCATTGAGTGCCATGATGTGAGGACACGGGGCACGGCGGAGTGTGTGTTTGTTGACCTCCATGTGGTTGTGAGTGACCACATGTCTGTAAAGACTGCGCACCAGATAGCGGATAGCATAGAGGAGAGTTTGAAGAGGAGACTGCCTTCAATAAAGGATATTATTATCCATATAGAACCTTCAACAGAGAGAAGAGATGAGAAGGTTCAGTAAGATACTCATTATAAAGCCAAGTTCCCTTGGAGATATAATCCACAGCCTCCCATTTCTCAATTCCATAAGAAGATGTTTTCCTGAGGCATCGATACACTGGATTGTCTCGAAGGAATACGAGGAACTCTTGAAAGACCATCCAATGATTCAGAGGATTTGGATGATTGATAAGGCTTCATGGAAAAAGGTTACAAGATTTTTTAAGACATTGAAGGAGATTCTCTTACTCACAGAAGAATTGAGAAAAGAGAGATTCGACCTTGTGGTGGACCTTCAGGGGCTTTTAAGAAGCGGGGTTATCGCCTTTCTTACCCGTTCCAGTTTAAGGATAGGTTTTGATGAGGCAAGGGAAGGGAGTAGATTTCTATACACAGAGAGGGTAAAGGGTGGAAAGGATGAACATGCAGTTTTTAGGTATCTCAGGATTGCTGAATTTCTTGGATGTGATACAGAAACCATAGAATTTCCACTGCCTGATGATGGTATAAGACCATTTGATTTTGATTATGCTGTGATTGTGCCTTCCGCAAGGTGGAAGACAAAGGTCTGGAGTCCTGAGAGATTTGGGGAGCTCGCTTCATTGCTTGATATAAGATCCGTTGTTGTGGGTTCATCCAGTGATATCTCCTTAGCAGAAGAGGTGGTGAGATATTCTCGTGGCAGGGCAATATCCCTTGCAGGCAGGACAGGTATCAGGGAACTCATCTCATTAATCAGACATGCTAAGTTTATGATATCCAATGATTCAGGTCCACTCCATATCGCCTCTGCACTTGGTATCCCTGTTTTTGCGATATTCGGTCCAACATCTCCCCGGAGGACAGGACCATTCGGAAATAAATCAGTGATTATCAGGGCAGATATTGAGTGCTCCCCGTGTTTTAAGAAAAGATGCAGATCCATGAGATGCATGGAGTTGATCGGTGTGAGAGATGTCTATAAAGAGATTAAAGATTATTTTATGGATAAATAAAAAAAACATATGGTCATAACTCTCAGGACTGTATTTACATTATCGATGTTTTGTGGTATTAATATTATGCCAGGATACATTTTGATGAATTTGTCAATAAATTTATTGATTTATTTATAGAAGAAAGATGGGCTTTGCTCATCATAAGTAACATTTATAATGGGGAGGAGTATTATGGAAGAGTTGCCTGTAGGTTCGATCATCACTTTACTGTCAGCCCTTTTTATGGGTGTGCTCTTTGGTTTTGTCCTGCAGAGAGGTAGATTCTGTGTAAATACCGCTTTCAGAGACATTATATTCATCAATGACCTTACATTATTCAGGGCATATCTTCTAAGCGTGGTTGTTGCTTTGATAGGAGCGAATCTTCTTGAGGATTTAGGTCTTATAAAGGTACTCGATCCAGAAACAGGTGAATATGTGAGAGGAGAACTTGGCAGACAGGCATTTGCACCTGTGGCTAATATTATAGGTGGTTACCTCTTCGGAATGGGTATTGTCCTTGCAGGTGGGTGTGGTAGCGGTATTCTCTACAGGGTTGGAGAGGGTCTCATGGCTGCATGGATGGCGGTTCTTGGTTTCTTTTTAGGCATAGCGTTTACATTGCATGGGTGGTTGAGTCCTGTATATAAGTATCTCAGGGGCATCAAGGTCGAGATCGGAGGTAAGATGGATCCTGCAATATGGGATATATTCGGTGGTGGTCAGGAGATTAAATGGATTACCATCATCGTACTTTCTATAATAGCCATGGTCTTTATCGTGAAGGGTAAGCCATTTGGAAAGGCATCGAAAGGATATTACTGGTCAACAGCAGGTTTATTTGTTGGTTTGCTTGCTATACTTGCGTGGTGGGCATCGGGATATTTTGGTGGAGATCCGAGGGGACTCTCTTTTACAGGACCAACAAAAGAGTTCTTCATGGCTGTTCTTACAAGGGATTCCATGTCTCCAAGGGCACAGTTTAATTTCTTTGGACTCTTTAATAGCACATGGAGTGCCTTTTATGTTATAGGGGTTCCATGTCTCCAAGGGCACAGTTTAATTTCTTTGGACTCTTTAATAGCACATGGAGTGCCTTTTATGTTATAGGGGTTCCACTCGGAGCGTACCTCAGCGCAAGGGCTTTAAAGGAATTCAAGTGGAAGTCACCCCATGCAGAGGAACTTCTCACAGTATTTCTTGGAAGCATTTTGATGGGAGTTGGGGCTGCCCTCGGTGGAGGTTGCAATATAGGTCATAGCCTTACAGGTGTCTCAAGCGGTGCTATTGCGAGTTTTGTTGCTACAATATTTATTATGCTTGGTAACTGGACAATGGTATATTTTAAATTTATCAAACCCATGAAAGAATGAACCCTTTCATGGAAGAAAGGAGGTGAGATATTATGAAGAGGTTCGTGGCATTAATGGCTCTGGTATTCTTTGTTCTCGGGGTTGTAACAATCGCATTTTCTGCTGAGGTGAAGGGCACTATCACGAAGATCGATGGCAATAAACTCACGCTCAAACAGGCAGATGGAAAGGAGGTTACCGTAGAGGTGAAGGATGCAAAGGGATTGAAGGTTGGTGATTATGTTATTGTCAAGGATGGAGTTGCAAAGAAGAAAAAGGCAATAGAAGGTTGTTAATCTTTCTGGCGGGATGCCAGTGCATCCCGCCCGCATTAATATAAATGTGCTCACCCTTGATACGATCAGAGATATAAAGATATATCAAAAAAAATCTGGATACAGATTCTCTATAGATGCCCTTCTTTTATATGACTTTGTTAACCTCATACATGCCAGAAATATTGCTGACCTTGGTGCAGGTACAGGGATCATAGGCATACTCCTTGCAAAGAGGTATAAGAATTCAAGGGTTTATCTTGTAGAATTACAGAGTTCGATGGTCGAGTTGTGTAAGAAGAATGTCGAGATTAATGGTCTGAATGAGAGGATAGAGGTTCTCGAGATGGATATCAGAGAACTCGCACATAAAGGAATAAACCTTATGCATAGATATCTGGGGCATCATATTCCTTATTTTGACCTCATTGTTTCTAATCCTCCTTTCAGAAGACCCCGCACAGGAAAGATAAGCCCGACTGATGAAAGAGCGATCGCCAGGCATGAGATTGCTCTTACCCTGAGTGAACTCCTTAAGTGTGCAGCAAGGATCTTAAAGAATGGTGGAAGGTTCTTTCTTATACACCACCCTGAGAGGATTGCGGAATTAATTAATGAGATGAAAAGACATTCTCTTGAACCCAAGAGGATGAGATTTGTCCATTCAAGATTGGATGAGCGAGCGAAGATGGTCCTTGTGGAAGGTGTAAAGAATGGAAGGCAGGGCATTCATATTGAAAGTCCCCTCTTCATTTATAATGAAGATGGAACCTATACTGATGAGGTGAAGAGGATTTATGGGAATTTCTGATGAGACGATCCTTAAAAACTACATCGATTTTATGACGACCGAGAAAGGGCTTTCGCCCAATACCATATCGTCCTATGAACTGGATCTGAGAGGATTCCTGATGTTTTTAAAGAAAAAGGGAAGATCATTTAAGAACTTTAATAGAGAGGATGTCTCTGATTTTCTTTCATCCCTCAGGGAGAGAAGATTGAGTGTCTCAACAATAGCGAGAAATATATCTTCCATAAGATCCCTGTCGAGATACCTCGTAATTGAGAAAATAAGGGAGGATGATCCTTCAGAAAATATCCAGTCTCCAAAGAGGTGGTTGAGACTGCCGAGGGCTATATCCATAGAGGATGTAATAAAACTCCTTGAATCCAGAAGAGAATCAAGATTTTATCTCAGGGACAGGACAATGCTTGAGTTGATGTATGCCTCTGGTTTGAGAGTGAGTGAATTGATAAATATGAGACTCATGGATATCAATCTTGAAGGTGGTTTTGTGAGGGTTAAGGGCAAGGGCTCAAAGGAGAGGGTTGTTCCTGTAAGCGCAAGGGCAATGGATTTTATAAAGAGGTATCTCACCATTTTAAGGCCTAAACTGTTAAAAAAAGGCGATGTCGATTATCTTTTTCTTTCAAATAGAGGGGATGGAATGACCAGACAGAGATTCTGGCAGACAATAAAGGCATATGCAAGGAAAGCGGGTCTTGATATATCTCCCCATGTATTAAGACACTCATTCGCAACACATCTTCTTGAGGGAGGTGCTGATCTCAGGTCTTTGCAGAAGATGCTTGGGCATTCAGACATCTCCACGACCCAGATCTACACAAAAGTGACACAGGAGAGATTAAAGAAGGTCTATCTTAAACACCACCCGAGGGCTAAGTAATCTTTCTTAATACCAGTATATATAGAAGCAAGGAGCATATGAATGATATGGTTGTGCTATATATAAACATAACAGGTGACCCATATGACTGGTATAATATCCCTGCAATTATCCCTCCAGGGAGTGCAGAGAGTCCAATGCCTGTATGGTATATACCGTAACCTGTTCCCTTAAGATCCTTATTTAGGAGAGTGGCAATGAATGCCCTCTGTACCCCTTCATTGATTGAGACAAAGATACCATAGGTAATAAAGAGTGCCCAGATGTGGATGGCTGAGCTTGAAAATGCAAAGCCTGCGTATACAAGTCCGGAGAGTATATAGCTTATCAGAATCATCTTTCTTTTTCCTATTCTATCAGCAACCATACCCATTGGCATGGAGAGGGTTGCTGTTACTGTATTGAATACCAGATAAATAACAGGTATCAGGACAATCTCTACACCCAGTTCCTCTGCCCTGAGTATAAGAAATGCTTCAGGGACCTTTCCGAGAGTAAAGAGTATTACTATAAAGAGAAATGATTTAAATCTTTTATCGAGTTCTTTTATTCCTGAAAATAGACCTGCCACTTTTTTAATCTCACTCTTTTTATCTGACCTTTCATTCACAGATAGTGCTATGGTGAGTATGGCAAGGATGCCTGGGATTATGGATAGCCAGAATACGAGCCTTATATTATTACTGGATAGATTAAGGAGTGTAAATGCCAGTAGAGGTCCAATCACTGCACCGAGTGTATCCATCGCCCTGTGAAATCCAAAGGATCTTCCGAGGATCTTTGTCTCGACACTATCTGCTATTAAAGCATCTCTTGGAGATGTTCTTACACCTTTGCCAAATCTATCGAAGAATCTGTATATAAGTACCATGTGCCATGTGGTTGCCATTGCAAGGATCGGTCTCGATGCCACTGATAATGTATAACCCCAGAATATGAGCGGCTTTCTCTTGAGCCATCTGTCTGAGAGCCATCCTGACATGACCTTCAGGATACTTGCGGTACTTTCTGCTATTCCTTCAATTAGACCGATGGATATCTTGGATGCGTTGAGGACATTATTGAGAAAGAGTGGTATAAGTGGATATATCATCTCTGAACTTATATCCATGAAGAAGCTGACAATACCGAGAGTAAAGACCACTCCTGGCATGCCGAATATCATGTGTGAACCTCTATTTTCTTTAGAGTCCATTTCTGGAATGGAGATATTTTACCATATTGAAAATCTCTTCATAACGATGAACTGATGCATACCTGATTTTTCAATTCATCAATATGTGCTTGAAAAAACATAATGGATTATATATCATTTTTTGAGGATATGGTTGAGAGGATAAAAAACTTCATAACAAACAGTGGTTCAGAGAACTTAAGAAAAAGACTCC